>Ga0307509_10000079_pt1 | contig 135772 bp, 129 predicted proteins | sample 10_EM_MG_FD_202245 | JGI IMG/M metagenome (GOLD analysis project Ga0307509, IMG submission 202245) | Populus trichocarpa ectomycorrhiza microbial communities from riparian zone in the Pacific Northwest, United States - 10_EM | ecosystem: Host-associated > Plants > Roots > Unclassified... | reverse complement strand
TACCTGCTCGACAACCGCCCGTTTAAAAGCCAGCGTGTAGTCTCGCTGCGTCCTCTTAACCCCTGTCTCCATCTGAATTCCCCTTTCTTGATAGAAAAGGTGTCAACTTCATTCAGGACGGGTCAGGAACAACAAAAAAAGGACGCCGAAGCGTCCTTTTTTGTTGCCTTGAAGACTGAACAGCTTACTGCGGTGCCGATTCAGCAACGGGCGCAGGAGCGCCGCCCTCTTCCGCAGTCAAAGCCTTCATCGACAGACGGACTCGACCCTTCTCGTCGGCTTCCAGCACCTTGACGCGCACTTTCTGGCCTTCCTTGAGGTAGTCGGCAACGGCATTGACGCGCTCGTTGGCGATCTGCGAAATGTGCAGCAGACCATCGCGACCCGGCAGGATGCTGACGATCGCACCGAAGTCGAGCAGCTTGAGCACGGTGCCTTCGTAGATCTTGCCCACTTCGACATCGGCCGTAATCGCTTCGATACGCGCCTTGGCGGCATCGGCCGCGTCGCCGCTGACTGAAGCGATGGTGATCGTGCCGTCGTCCTTGATGTCGATCGTCGTGCCGGTTTCTTCGGTGATGGCGCGAATCACCGCACCGCCCTTGCCGATCACGTCGCGGATCTTCTCCGGATTGATCTTCATCGTGTACAGGCGCGGTGCGTAGGTCGACACTTCTTCGCGGTGACCGGACATCGAACCCTGCATCTGGCCGAGGATGTGCAGACGGGCTTCCTTGGCCTGCGCCAGCGCGACCTGCATGATTTCCTTGGTGATGCCCTGGATCTTGATGTCCATCTGCAGCGCGGTCACGCCGCCGTCGGTACCGGCAACCTTGAAATCCATGTCGCCGAGGTGATCTTCGTCGCCGAGGATGTCGGTCAGCACGGCGAAACGGTTGCCGTCCTTGATCAGGCCCATGGCGATACCGGCCACGTGCGCTTTGAGCGGCACACCGGCGTCCATCAGTGCGAGCGAAGCGCCGCAAACCGAAGCCATCGAGCTCGAACCGTTCGATTCGGTGATTTCCGACACGACACGCATCGTATAGGAGAAGTCCTCAGCCTTCGGCAGTACGGCGATCATCGCGCGCTTGGCCAGACGGCCGTGACCGATTTCGCGGCGCTTCGGCGTACCGACACGACCGCATTCGCCGGTGGCGTAGGGCGGGAAGTTGTAGTGCAGCATGAAACGCTCGCGGTATTCGCCGGACAGCGCGTCGATGATCTGCTCGTCGCGGCCGGTACCCAGCGTGGCAACGACGATGGCCTGCGTTTCGCCACGCGTGAACAATGCCGAACCGTGGGTGCGCGGCAGCACGCCCGAACGGATGGCGATCGGACGCACGGTGCGCGTATCGCGGCCGTCGATGCGCGGCTCGCCGCCGAGGATGCGGCTGCGGACGATCTTCGCTTCGACGTCGAAGAACATGTTCTTGATGGTATTGGCATCCGGTGCATCGTCGCCGGCGGTTAGCACTTCGACGGCCTTGGCGGCGATTTCCTTGACGCGCTGGCTGCGCTGCTGCTTGCTGGTGATGCGGTAGGCTTCCTGCACGTCGGTTTCGACGAGTTCGTTGAGCTTGGCGATCAGCGCTTCGTTCTTGGCGGCAGGCGCCCATTCCCATTCCGGCTTGCCGGCTTCTTCGACCAGATCGTTGATTGCGTTGATCGCGGCCTGCATCTGGTCATGACCAAACACCACGGCGCCGAGCATCACTTCTTCGGACAGTTCCTGTGCTTCGGATTCGACCATCAGCACGGCGGATTGCGTACCGGCGACGACGAGGTTGAGCTGGCTGGTCTGCAGCTGGGTCAGCGTCGGGTTGAGAACGTACTGGCCGTTGATGTAACCGACGCGCGCGGCGCCGATCGGGCCGTCGAACGGGATGCCGGAAATCGCCAGCGCAGCCGAGGCACCGATCATCGCCGGGATGTCCGGGTCGATTTCCGGGTTCAGCGAAACGACCATCGCGACGACCTGGACTTCGTTGTAGAAGCCTTCCGGGAACAGCGGACGCAGCGGACGGTCGATCAGACGCGAGGTCAGCGTCTCTTTTTCCGACGGACGGCCTTCGCGCTTGAAGAAACCACCGGGGATCTTGCCTGCGGCGTAGGTCTTTTCAATGTAATCGACGGTCAGCGGGAAGAAATCCTGACCGGGCTTGGCGGTCTTGTTGCCGACCACGGACACCAGCACGACGGTGTCATCCACCGAAACCATGATGGCACCACCGGCCTGGCGAGCAATCTCGCCGGTTTCCAGCGTGACCTGATGAGCACCGTAGGTGAAAGTTTTCTTGGCGATATTAAACATTGTTCCCTTTCTCAATAGTTCGACGCGCGCGCACCCACGACACCGGTACGCAATTCAGCCGACGCGCCAATATGGCAATAGCTGCAAAAACAAGAACAGCGGCACAGCCCGCAAAAGGCTGTGCCGCTGTCGTTGATTCGTGTCGTCTGCATTCCCGTCCGCGTAGCGGATCGGTGGGCAGAATTACTTGCGCAGGCCGAGACGTTCGATCAGCGCGCGATAGCCATCGACGTTCGTGCGCTTCAGATAGTCCAGCAGCTTGCGGCGACGGCTCACCATGCGCAACAGACCGCGGCGCGAGTGGTGATCCTTGACGTGCTCTTTGAAGTGACCGGTCAGGTCATTGATGCGCGCGGTCAGCAAAGCCACCTGGACTTCGGAAGAACCGGTATCGCCTGCTGCACGCTGATAATCGGTCATGATCTGCGCTCTTTGCGCGACGTTGATCGCCATGTCAAACTCTCTTTCGTAAGTAACGACGCAGCCCCAGTTTGATAGAGCCGACGCCAGATTGATAAACGTTTAATTCGCTTGGCGAAGCGAAAGGCGGATTATAGCTTGTTGGCGAGTCGGGCAGCAAGCGCTATCCGACCGATCTACGGAGCGCAGACAAGCCGGCGCGGCTGCACCAGCCCCTCGGTATCGGCCTCGGCAAGCCCCAGCAAGCGACCCAGACCATATACCCGAACGCGTCCCGGTACCGCCGGGGCACGCACCGGATTGCCGTGCAGAAATCGCGTCGCGGCCTCTTCATCGAGACTCACTTCCGGCAAGGATTGCAGCAAGGCGTCCGGAGCTTTCAGCCAGGCCGTCCGCTGCTCATCGGACAGGGCGCTCAACTGGTCCAGCGTCACCGCATCGGAGATCTGCAAGGCACCAACCACCGTGCGGCGCAATGCGGTCAGATGAGCGCCGCAGCCGAGCGCCTCGCCGACATCTTCGGCCAGCGTGCGAATATAGGTGCCTTTGCTACAGGACACGCGCAAACGACAGCGATCGCCCTGCAGATCGAGTAGCGACAATTCATGAATGCATACCTGGCGCGCTTCCCGCTCGACCTCTATCCCCTGCCGGGCCAGTTCGTAAAGCGGTTTGCCGTCACGCTTGAGTGCCGAATACATCGGCGGAATCTGCCGAATCGGACCGCGAAAGCGGGCCAGCACTGCTTCGAGTTCCTCCCGCACGAAGGTGACCGGTCGACGCTTCAGAACTTCGCCTTCGGCATCCCCGGTGTCGGTCGTCAAACCGAACAACAAGTCAGCCTCATAGGTCTTGTCGGCCTCCAGCAAGTCGGCCGAAAATTTGGTCGCCTCACCGAAACAAAGCGGCAATAAACCGGTCGCCAAGGGATCCAGCGTGCCGGTATGGCCGGCCTTGGCCGCCGAAAAAAGACGGCGTGCAGCCTGCAGCGCCGAGTTGGAGGTCATGCCCGATGGTTTGTCGAGCAGCAGCACGCCGTCGACGCGCTGCCAGCTGCGTTTGATCTGCAAATCAGTCTTCGGGGGTGTGGTCGGAAATTGCCGAAGCTTCGTCGATCAATTTCGAGAGGTCGGCGCCGCGTTCGAGCGATTGATCGAACACGAAATGCAGTTGCGGTGTCATGTGGATGCTGATGCGCTTGCCCAGCTCACGGCGCAGGAAGCCGGAAGCCTTCTGCAATCCGGTCATGACCGCCGGCAGGTTGTCGCCAGCAGCCAAGGTGCTGAAAAACACCTTGGCGTGCGCGTAATCGGCCGTCACCTCGACTTCGGTCAGACTGATCATGCCGACCCGAGGATCCTTGAGTTCCGTGCGAATCAGATCCGCCAACTCGCGGCGGATCTGCTCGGAAACCCGGTCTTTTCGTGAATAACCTTTGTTGACAGCCACTTAAAGCGTCCGGGCAATTTCTGTAACTTCGTAGATCTCGAGCTGATCGCCTTCCTGATAGTCGTTGAAATTCTTCAGCGACAAACCACACTCGAAACCGGAACGAACTTCCTTGACGTCGTCCTTGAAGCGCTTGAGCGACTCGAACTCGCCATCCCACATGACAACGTTGTTGCGCAGAAGGCGCGCACGCGAGTTGCGCTTGACGAGGCCTTCGAGGACGTAGGAACCGGCAATGGTACCGATCTTGGTGGCACGGAAAACCTGACGGATTTCGACCAGACCAATGATGTCCTCGCGCTTTTCCGGCGAAAGCATGCCGGAAAGAGCCGCCTTCACATCATCGACCGCATCATAAATGATGTTGTAGTAGCGGATGTCGACTCCGAAGCTCTCTGCCGCCTTGCGGGCGCCGGCATCGGCGCGGGTGTTGAAGCCGATGATGACCGCCTTCGAAGCCTGCGCGAGATGCACATCGGATTCGCTGATCGCGCCGACTGCGCCGTGGATGACATTGACCTTGACTTCAGCCGTCGACAGTTTCTGCAGCGACTGCACCAGCGCTTCCTGCGAGCCTTGCACGTCGGCCTTGATGATCAGCGGCAGCAACTTGACTTCAGCTTCGGTCATCTGGTCGAGGATGGTCTCGAGATTGGCCGCCTGTTTCTTGGCCAGCTTGACGTCGCGGAACTTGCCCTGACGGAACAGTGCGATTTCGCGCGCCTTGCGTTCGTCACCAAGGACCACGGCATCCTGACCGGCGGCTGGCACATCCGACAAACCGAGAATTTCGACCGGAATCGACGGACCGGCTTCCTTGATCGCCTTGCCGTTTTCGTCAAGCATGGCGCGGATACGACCGAACACCTGGCCGGCCAGCAGCACGTCGCCTTGGCGCAGGGTGCCGGATTGAACCAGCATGGTCGCCACCGGACCGCGACCTTTGTCGAGTCGCGCTTCAATGATCAACCCCTTGGCCGGCGCTTCCACCGGTGCCTTGAGTTCGAGAACCTCGGCTTGCAACAGCACGTTTTCCAGCAGTTCGTCGATACCGACACCGGTCTTCGCCGACACCGCGATGAACGGGGCTTCGCCGCCGTACTCTTCCGGCACGACCTGCTCGGCAACCAACTCCTGCTTGACCCGCTCCGGGTTGGCATCCGGCTTGTCGATCTTGTTGATCGCCACAATGATCGGCACACCGGCCGCTTTGGCGTGGTGAATCGCTTCCTTAGTCTGCGGCATCACGCCGTCATCCGCGGCAACGACCAGGATCACCAGGTCGGTCGCTTTGGCGCCGCGCGCACGCATTGCCGTAAAGGCTTCGTGGCCCGGCGTGTCGAGAAAGGTAACCATGCCGCGATCGGTTTCGACGTGGTAGGCACCGATGTGCTGCGTAATGCCGCCGGCTTCGCCGGAAGCGACGCGGGTACGCCGAATGTAGTCGAGCAGCGAGGTCTTGCCGTGGTCGACGTGACCCATCACGGTAACGACAGGCGCGCGCGGTTCAAGCACGGCGTCCTTGTGTTCGGCGTGATCCTCGAGGAAAGCGTCCGGATCGTCGAGTTTCGCGGCAACCGCCTGGTGGCCCATTTCCTCGACGATAATCATCGCCGTTTCCTGATCGAGCACCTGGTTGATGGTTACCATCGACCCCATCTTCATCAGGGCCTTGATCACTTCGGTGGCCTTGACGGCCATCTTGTGCGCCAGATCGGCGACCGAGATGGTTTCCGGAATATGCACTTCACGCACCACGGGTTCGGTCGGCGCCTGGAAGGAATGCTCCTCCTCGACACCCGCGCCACGACCACCACGCTTGCCGTGCTTGTTATCGCGCCAGCCGGCTGCACCTGTCGCACCGCGCGTCTTGAGACCCGGCCGCTTGTTGGCACCTTCGTTTTTCCATGGGCCTTTTTTCTCGGCAGCCTTCTTGTCAGGCGTACCGGGCTTCGCAGCAGGCTTGTGCAAAGTCTTGTCTTCCGCCGGCTTGTCGGTCGCCGTCTGCGCCGCGACCTGCTTGGCAGCCTCGGCAGCCTTGGCAGCGACGGCCTTCTCTTCGGCTTCGCGCTTGGCGATCAGCAGATTGGCACTACGCTCCTGCTTTTCCCGGAACTCCTGCTCCTGACGGGAGCGCAACTCGGCGTGCCGACGCTCTTCTTCCGCACGCAGGCGCTGTTGTTCCTCGCCGATAATCGAAGCGCGCGTGACGACCTTCTTGACGCCAGCGGGTTTCTCGACGACGGCTTCCTTTTTGCCTTTCGCTACAGGCTCTGCCTTTGCCTCGACGGCCGGCTCCGCAACCACCTCGACGACGGGCTCGACCTTTGCCTCGACAACAGGCTCGGCAACGACTTCGACGACCGGTTCAATCTTCGCTTCGACGACGGGCTCGGCAATCACTGCGACCACCGCCTCGACCTTTGTCTCGACGATGGGCTCGATGATCGGCTCTTCGACAGCCGGGGTGAGCGGAGCAGCCGGCGCTTCGGCGCGGATCTCCGGCGTATCGCGCTTGACGAGAACACGTTTCTTGCGAACTTCGACCTGAACCGTACGTGATTTTCCGTGCGAATCCTGCGACTTGATCTCGCTGGTTTCCCTGCGCGTCAGCGTGATCTTCGTCTTGGCATCGGCCTCGCCGTGCGAGCGGCGAAGATAATCCAGCAGCTTGGATTTATCCTGCTCGGAAAGAAGATCATCGGCCCGGCTTTTCGCGACTCCGGCTTTTTGTAACTGCTCGAGCAGCGCACCAGACGGCATTTTCAGGTCGGTGGCAAATTGGGCAACACTTGTTTGCGCCATGGGGTTTCCTCTTTTCTGCTTACTCGAACCAGTGCGCGCGCGCCGTGGTGATCAATTGTTTGGCTCGCTCAGCATCAATGCCGGTCATTTCGGTCAGTTCGTCGATCGCCAGATCGGCGAGATCATCGCGAGTCTTGATACCGCCATTAGCCAGTTTGGCTGCCAGCGGCTTGTCCATGCCTTCAAGGGCGAGCATGTCTTCAGCCACGTCCTCGAGCTTCTCTTCGGTGGCAATCGCCTCCGTGAGCAGCACGTTGCGGGCGCGGTCGCGCAGTTCCTGAACGGTCGCCTCATCGAAAGACTCGATTTCGAGCATCTCGTGCAGCGGAACGTAGGCAACCTCTTCCAGTGTCGAGAAACCTTCCTCGATCAGGATGTTGGCCACTTCCTCGTCGACGTCGAGCATTTCCATGAACAGCACGCGAATCGCTGCAGTCTCTGCTTCGACGCGGGTCTGCGACTCTTCCTCGGTCATCAGGTTGATCGTCCAGCCGGTCATTTCCGAGGCTAGGCGAACGTTCTGGCCGCCACGGCCGATGGCGATCGCGAGGTTGTCCTCATCGACCACGACATCCATGCTGTGCTTTTCTTCGTCAACAACGATCGAGCTGACTTCAGCAGGCGCCAAGGCGCCGACCACGAACTGCGCCGGATCGGCCGACCACAAAACGATGTCGACACGCTCGCCGGCCAGCTCGTTGGTCACCGCGGTCACGCGGGTGCCGCGCATGCCGACGCAGGTACCGATCGGATCGATGCGCTGATCGTTGGATTTCACGGCGATCTTGGCGCGAATACCGGCATCGCGGGCCGCAGCCTTGATCTCCAACAGACCGTCGTCGACTTCCGGCACTTCGAGTTCGAACAGCTTGATGATGAATTCGGGGGCGGTACGCGAAAGAATCAGTTGCGGACCACGCGCGGCACGGTCGATACGCAACAGGAAGGCCTTGACGCGATCGCCGACGCGCAGATTCTCACGCGGAATCATCTGGTCGCGCGGCAGCAGCGCCTCGATCTTGCCGGCTTCGATGATGGCGTTGCCACGCTCCATGCGCTTGATCGTGCCGGTAACGAGATGTTCCTTGCGATCCAGGAAGTCGTTGAGAATCTGCTCACGCTCGGCGTCGCGAATTTTCTGCAGGATCACCTGTTTGGCGGCCTGTGCGCCGATCCGACCGAAATCGATCGGCTCCAGCGTTTCTTCGAGATAGTCGCCAATTTCAACCTCGGCATCCTGCTTCTGGGCTTCAGACAGCGGAATCTGCTGGGCTTCGTTCACGTAGGTATCTTCGGCAGTCACTTCCCAGCGACGGAAGCTCTCGAAATCACCGGTTTCACGATCAACGACAACGCGGACGTCGGCTTCGTCGTCGACACGCTTCTTGGTCGCTGACGCAAGCGCCAGTTCCAGCGCGCCGAAGACGATGTCTTTGGTCACGTTCTTTTCGCGGGCCAGTGCATCCACCAGCAGCAAAATTTCGCGGCTCATCTTATCAATACCTCCCTAATCCAGCCTGTCAATCGATGCAATCTAGTCGAACTTGGGAACCAGCCGGGCCTTGTCAATATTGCCCAGCTCCAGCTCCACTTCGCCCGAGTCGATTTGCAGGCGTACCTTGCCGTCCTGCAAACCATGCAGGACACCATTAAAATTGCGCCGACCATTCACGGGGAGGCGTAGCTTGAGATGGATTTCCGAACCGGCGAAACGCTCGAAATCAGCGGCTTTCTTGAGCGGCCTGTCCATGCCCGGCGAAGACACTTCGAGACGATCGTAATCGACATTCTCGACGGTCAGCACACGCGACAGCTGGTTACTGACCAACGCACAGTCGTCAATATCCACGCCGCGCTCTTTGTCGGGCTTGTCGATGAAGAGGCGCAGCACACGCCCACGCGGGCTTTGCTCAACGTCCACCAGTTCGTAACCGAGGCCGGTTACCGTTTTTTCAAGAAGTTCGTGCAAATCCATAGCTACAAATAAAAAATGGGCGAAACGCCCATCCCCGATAAAAATCGCCCCCAAAGGAGCTAGCGGAAGAAACCATTGGATTATAACGGAAAATAGTGGCGGCGTAAATCAGCCGGCCACTTTCTCCCGATAATTACCGTTGCCGCAGCTTGCGCAGCGGGCGCCCCGGCGCCGGGTCTTCCATGCCGAACTCGGCGGCCAGCTTTTGCACCTCCGCCTCTTTCAGCTCCAGCACCTGACCGCGCTTGAGATTCGGCGGCAAGAGGAAGGGGCCGTAGCGCACGCGCATCAGGCGGCTGACGACGACGCCGACCGCCTCGAACATGCGCCGCACTTCACGATTGCGCCCTTCGAACAGCGACACGCGGTACCAGTGATTGGCGCCCTCGCCGCCCGCCTCCTGAAAAGTCGCGAACTGCGCCGGGCCGTCGTCGAGCTCGATGCCGGCCAACAAGCGCTGGCGGGCGTCCTCGGGCAATTCGCCGAGGATACGAACGGCGTATTCGCGCACCAGGTTGTAACGCGGGTGCATCAGCCGGTTGGCCAGATCGCCGGAGGTGGTAAACAACAGCAGGCCGCTCGTGTTGAAATCGAGACGACCAACCGCAACCCAACGCCCCCCTGACATTCGGGGCAGCGAGGTGAACACCGTCGGACGACGATCCGGGTCGTCACGCGAAACGATCTCGCCTTCCGGCTTGTGATAGATGATCACGCGCGGCAGGCGGTTCGAAAATTTCAGATGAACGAGCTTGCCATTGACCTTGACGCGCTCGCCCGGGGCGACCGACTGGCCGATCTGCGCGACTTCGCCGTTGACCGTGACGCGCCCGGCGGTGATCAGTTCTTCCATCTCGCGCCGCGAGCCGATGCCGCTCTGCGCCAGCAGTTTATGCAAGCGCTCGGGCTTGCCCGGCAGTTCCTTGTGACGCCCGCGTTTCGAGTCATCGCCGGGGGCAGCGCGCGGCGCACGGCGCTGCCGGGTTTCTTCGGCGGCATTTTCTTCCAGCTCTACCGGCGCACGCTCGTCCGAAAAAGACGATGCCGAACGTGGCGCATGCGTCGCAACGGGCGGTCGCCTAGGCGAACGCGGGGCGCTCGGCGTAGCGGGGGCGCGAAAAGGGGTCTTGCGAGTTTTATTGGGCATCTGCCAGTTCCAGCGTTTGATTGATTTTTTCCAGCGGCGGCAACTCGGTCACACTGCGCAAACCGAGGTCGTCGAGGAATTTTTTGGTGGTGGCAAGTAGCGCCGGACGGCCCGGCGTATCACGATGGCCAACGACATCGACCCAACCGCGTTCTTCGAGCATCTTGATTACCTGAGTGGCCACCGTAACACCGCGAATATCCTCGATGTCACCGCGCGTTACCGGCTGACGATAGGCGATGATCGCCAGTGTTTCAAGGACGGCGCGCGAGTATTTCGGCGGTTTTTCGGGATTGAGCCGCTCGAGATACGGCAGGTATTCGGCCCGCGTCCGGAAACGCCAGCCGCTGGCCAGCTGCAACAACTCGATCGGCCGCTCGCCCCATTCTTCGCGCAACTCGTCGAGCAACACCCGCAGGACATCGCTGCTGATTTCCTCGAGGAATACCTTCTTGAGCTCAGTCAGCGAAAGCGGTTGCTGCGCCGTCAGCAGCACGGCTTCAAGGATGCGCTTCATTTCGCCGGTAGCGCTCGGCATCGCCACCGCCGACTCGCCGGGCGAATTACTCGCCGGCTTGCGACGGGGTTTCAACTCGGCCATCAGCCAACCTCACGTAAATCGGGGCAAACGTTTCCGCCTGCGTTATTTCGAGCAAATGCTCGCGTGCCAGTTCGAGCATCGCCAGGAAATGCACCACGAGCACCGGAGCTCCGAGCGTCGGATCGAACAGATCGACGAATTCAATAAAGCCGCCCACGTCGCGCAAATGGCGCAGGATCAGGCCCATATGCTCGCGCACCGACAACTCTTCGCGCTGGATGTGGTGATGCGTGTGCAACTTGGCCTGGCGCAGGATCGCGCTCCAGGCATTTTTCAGGTCGTCGGCGCTGACTTCCGGCAAACGCTGCAGCATCGACTTCTCAACCCATATCTCGACCCAGTCGAAGTCGCGTTCGGCCTGCGGCATTTCGTTCAGCCGATACGCCGCCAGCTTCATCTGCTCGTACTCGATCAGCCGGCGAACCAACTCGGCGCGCGGATCCTCCTGGCCCTCCCCCTCCGCTGCCTTGGCCCGGGGCAGCAACATGCGCGATTTGATTTCGATCAGCATCGCCGCCATCACCAGATAATCCGCCGCCAGTTCGAGATTGTGCGTGCGCATGGCCTCGACGTAGGTCAGATACTGCACGGTGAGCGGCGCCATCGGAATGTCGAGGACATTCACGTTGGCCTTGCGAATCAGGTAGAGCAGCAGATCGAGCGGCCCCTCGAAGGCATCGAGCATGACCGCCATCGCGTCGGGCGGGATGTACAGATCGAGCGGCAACTGCGCCATCGGCTGGCCATAGACGCGAGCGAGCGGCTCAGTGGCGCTAGCCTCCGACGATTCGGTCGCTACTTCGATGGTTGCGATGTCGCTCATAGCCTTGAATAAACCGAGACGGTGCTCAGCTGTAGTTCAGCCCCATTGCTTCGCGCACGTCGCGCATCGTTTCCTGCGCCAGCTTGCGCGCTTTCTCGTTGCCGTCGGCGATGATGTTGCGCACCAGCGTCGGGTCGTCCAGATACTGCTGGGCGCGCTCACGCATCGGCGCCTGCTCCCTGAGGATGCCGTCGATCACCGGCTGCTTGCACTCCAGACAGCCGATGCCCGCGCTGCGGCAGCCTTGCTGCACCCATTCCTTGCAGCCTTCGTCGGAATAGACCAGATGCAACTGCCATACCGGGCACTTTTCGGGGTCACCCGCATCGGTCCGGCGCACCCGCGCCGGGTCGGTCGGCATGCGCTTGATCTTGTGCGACACCGACGCCTCATCCTCGCGCAACGTGATCGTGTTGTTGTAGGACTTCGACATCTTCTGCCCGTCCAGGCCGGGCATGCGGGACGCCTCGGTCAGCAAGGCGCCGGGCTCGACCAGGATCATCTTGCCGGTCCCTTCCAGGTAGCCGAACAGGCGCTCACGGTCAGCGTGCGACAGGTTCTGCACCTCATCGAGCATGGCGTGCGCCTGTTCGACAGCCTCCTGCACGCCTTCCTGCTGGAAGCGCGTACGCAACTGATCGTAAAGGCGGGCACGCTTGGAACCGAGCTTTTTCACCGCCTCCTTGGCTTTTTCCTCGAAACCGGGTTCGCGGCCGTACATATGATTGAAGCGGCGTGCCAGTTCGCGGGTGAATTCGACGTGCGGGATCTGATCCTCACCGACCGGTATCTTGTCGGCACGATAAATCAGGATGTCCGAACTCATCAGCAAGGGGTAGCCAAGAAAGCCGTAGGTCGACAGATCCTTGCTGTCGAGCTTCTCCTGCTGGTCCTTGTAGGTCGGTACGCGCTCGAGCCAGCCGAGTGGCGTCATCATCGACAACAATAGGTGAAGTTCGGCGTGTTCCGGCACCTGCGACTGGATGAACAGCGTCGCCTGCGAGGGATCGACCCCCGCCGCCAGCCAGTCGATGACCATGTCCCACGAAGCTTTTTCGATGCCTTGCGGGTCGTCGTAATGGGTGGTCAGCGCGTGCCAGTCGGCGACGAAGAACAAGCAGGGGTATTCATGCTGGAGCTTGACCCAGTTCTTGAGCACGCCGTGGTAGTGGCCAAGATGCAGGCTGCCCGTGGGGCGCATGCCGGAGAGGACTCGTTCTGCGTACATGTTGTTGTCGGCTCAGGAAGGCAATTGGAAAATGAGATCGATCAGGCCGCCCACCAGATTCATCACCGGTGAAAGCACAGTGCTCAGAATACCGGTAAATAGCAGTAGCAGCAGGATCGGAAAGCCAAAGCGCTCGAGTTGCGCATAACGCCACGCGGCCTGCTGTGGCAGCAGGCTGACGGCGATACGGCCGCCATCGAGTGGCGGCAGCGGAAAGAGATTGAGCACCATCAGCGCGATATTCACGGCCATGCCGATTTCGGCCATGCGCGCCATCGGCAGGCTGAAGAAATTGAGCGGCAACAGCCACGCCAGCTTCATCACGGCGCCCCAAAACAGCGCCATCGCCAGATTGGCCGCCGGCCCGGCAGCGGCCACCCAGAGCATGTCGCGCTTGGGCTGGCGCAAGCGGCCGAAATTGACCGGTACCGGTTTCGCCCAGCCGAACAGGATGCCGCCCGTCGACAGCAGCAGGATTGCGATCGGCACAATGATCGTCCCCATCAGGTCGATATGCTTCAGGGGGTTGGCCGTAATCCGCCCCTCTTGCCATGCGGTCGGATCGCCGAAGTGGCGCGCCGCATAGCCGTGCGCGGCTTCATGCAGGGTGATGGCAAAAATCACCGGCAAGGCGGCAATGGCGATCGTCTGAATCAGTGAGTCCATATATCGCCGCTCAGTCCAGGCCAAATGGCGCAAGCGGGCCACGCCCGGCGCGCACCAGGACCGGCATGGCGCCAGTAAGGTCGACGACGGTGGTCGAATCCGTACCGCAATGCCCACCGTCGAGAATCAGTTCGATGTGGTCGTCGAGGCGGTCCTGGATTTCCCAGCCCTCGGTCAATGGCAACTCGTCGCCAGGCAAAATCAGCGTCGAGGTGAGCAGCGGTTCGCCCAACTGTTCGAGCAGGGCCAGGGCAACCGGGTGGGCAGGAACGCGCAGGCCGATCGTTTTGCGCTTCGGGTGCAAAACGCGACGCGGCAATTCCTTGGTGCCTTCGAGAATAAAGGTATAGCTTCCCGGCGTCGCGGTCTTGAGCAGCCGGTATTGCGCGTTATCGACACGGGCGAACTGGGCGATTTCCGAGAGATCGCGGCACATCAGCGTCAAATGATGGCGATCATCCACCCCGCGAATGGCGCGGATGCGCTCCACCGCCGCCTTGTCGCCAAGGTGGCAGCCGAGGGCATAACAGGAGTCGGTCGGAAAGGCGACGAGGCCACCTTTACGCACCATGTCGGCCGCGATATGCAACAGGCGCGCCTGCGGATCATCCGGGTGAATCGATAGATACTGCGCCATCAAATCCTCAAAACGCTTCCCAGACGGGCTTCAGGCCGTCCGGCAATGGCGCCAGTTTGCCAAGATCGGTATAGCTTTCGTCCGGCCCGTGAAAATCCGAACCGCGCGAGGCAAGAAAGCCGTATTCAGTGGCCAGACGGCCAAAAGTACCCACATTTTCAACGGAGTGACTGCCGGACACGACTTCGATCGCCTGCCCGCCAAGATCCTTGAATTCGGAAAGGAAGCGCCGCATCTCGCGGTTGTTCAGCTTGTAGCGCCCCGGATGGGCGACCGCCGCAATGCCGCCCGCACCGAGTATCCAGCCGATCGAATCGGGCAGCGTCGCCCAGCGGTGATCGACGTAGCCGGGGCGGCCTGGCACCAGGTAGGACTCGAAAACGCTGCGCATATCCTTGCAGACGCCGCTCTCCACAAAAAACCGGCCGAAATGGGCCCGGCTGATCAGGCTCGGATTTTCGGCGAAACGCATGGCGCCTTCAAATGCACCATGAATACCGATCTTCGCCAGTTCGTCGGACATGCGTTGCGCCCGGTCGATCCGCCCGGAACGGATGGCGGCCAGGCCGGCATTGAGGGCAGCATTCCCGGCATCGAACGCAAATCCGAGAATATGGATTTGCATCGCTTCCCACTCGATGGAAATTTCGACGCCGTTGACAAACACCATGCCGGCCTCTTCGGCGACGGCGCGCGCCGTCGCAAGGCCGCCAAGGTCATCGTGATCGGTCAGCGCGAGCATCTGGACGCCGTTGGCGGCCGCCCGACGGGCGACCTCGGCCGCCGGCAGGGTACCGTCGGAAGCGGTGGAATGACAATGGAGATCGGCGTTGAACACGGCAGGCAGGAGGCTTGGCTACAGGAAATATAAGCGACGCATGATAACACAGGGGTCGGCCAGCCCCACGCGACGCCGCATGCCGGCGCCGGTGACAAGATTGCGCCAGGCGGCGGGCTGCCTACATTTGCGACTGCAGGTAATTGTTGATGCCGACCTGATCAATCAGGCCCAGCTGGGTCTCGAGCCAGTCGATGTGCTCTTCTTCGCCCTCGAGAATGTCCTCGAACAGTTCGCGAGTGACGTAATCGGACACCATCTCGCAATGAGCAATCGCTTCGCGCAGCAGCGGCAGCGCCTCACGCTCGAGCTTGAGATCGCATTCGATCATTTCCCGGGGATTTTCGCCGATCAGCAACTTGTTGAGCTGCTGCAGATTCGGGAGCCCTTCAAGAAAAAGGATCCGCTCGATCAATCGGTCGGCGTGCTTCATCTCGTCGATCGATTCTTGATACTCATGTTCGTTGAGTTTGCCGAAGCCCCAGTTCTTGTACATGCGGGCATGCAGAAAATACTGGTTGATGGCGGTCAACTCATTGACCAACGCCTTGTTGAGGAATTGAATGACTTTTTTGTCGCCCTTCATGGCGGATCTCCTTCGTATCGGGGAGATCCCAGATTAGCACATGGGGCCTGCAGAATCAGGAGGCTTGGCGACTCTGACAGCAGTTGTGGTGTCCGCATTCCTGGCGCAACTGGCTGCGCACATCCTTCGTGCATTTTCCGCAGCAGGTAGCAACGCCGAGCTGATCGCGCAAATCGGCAAAAGTATGGGCACCTTCGGCGATGGTTGCCGATATCTGGCGGGTGGTAACGGCATTGCAGACGCAAACGTACATTCGGATGCTCCAGAGAAAGCCAACGAGATTCTATAACGAGAATTATTATCAATATCTCGGACAAATGCAAGTGGTTCGCATTTGCATGCAAAATCGGTCGTTCGGACAGCCTCCGATCTTGCGACCCTACCCGTCGTCGCGCTATAGTTCGGCCGCGAACGGGAGAGAGCGGAAACAGTCTGGAATTCTCCCGCCGCCGAAGGCGCAATCCACCCGGAAACGCTCAGGCAAAAGGACCGTTCGTGCAATAAACTCTGGAGAGCGGCGCCCCCGATAGAGCGGAGCGCCCACCGATGGGGCAACGCGACGGAAGGCAAGCATCCGGCCGCGGTAATCTCTCAGGTATCAAGGACAGGGGGGTGAACTCGATTCGAGTTCGCCCTTTTTTCGTTTTCAGAAACGACTTGAGAACATTACCCCAAGGGATTGATATGACGCAAAAAACAGTCTTAAACGACACCCATCGCCGATTCGGCGCCAAGATGGTCGACTTCGGTGGCTGGGACATGCCGGTCAACTACGGTTCGCAAATCGAGGAGCATCACGCGGTGCGCCGCGACAGCGGCATGTTCGACGTATCGCACATGTGCGCAGTGGATGTAGCCGGCTCCGACGCCAAGGCCTTTCTTCTCCGTCTGATCGCCAATAATGTCGACAAGCTCAAGATTTCCGGCAAGGCTCTCTACAGCGCCATGCTGAACGAAGCGGGCGGCGTCGTCGACGACCTGATCGTCTACTTCCTCGACGACACGCGCTACCGCGTCGTGATCAACGCCGGCACCGCCGAGAAGGATCTGGCCTGGATGGCGGCTCGCCTCGCCGAGTGGAAGCTCGATGTCACCGTGACGCCACGGCGCGACCTGGCGATGATCGCTGTGCAAGGACCGAACGCCCGCCAGAAAGTGTGGCAGGTTCTGCCCGAGACCCGCGCCGCCAGTGAAGCGCTGAAGCCGTTTTTTGCCGTGACGGTCGGCGACTATTTTGTCGCCAGCACCGGCTACACCGGTGAAGACGGCTACGAAATCAGCCTGCCGGCCGGCAAGGCAGATGCCCTGTGGCAGGCGCTCGCCGACGCCGGCGTCAAGCCGATCGGCCTCGGCGCCCGCGACACCCTGCGTCTGGAAGCCGGCATGAACCTCTACGGCCAGGACATGGACGAGACGGTCTCGCCGCTCGACGCGGGTCTGGCATGGACGGTCGACCTGCTGGCTGCACGCGATTTCGTCGGCAAAGCCGCCCTCCTCGCCAAGCCGCAGCAGCACCAGTTCCTCGGTTTGCTGCTGCTCGACCGCGGCGTTCTGCGCGCCCACCAGAAGGTGGTCACGGCGCAAGGCAGCGGCGAAATCACCAGCGGTACTTTCTCGCCGACCATGCAGCAATCGATTGCGCTGGCCCGCCTTCCGCTTGGCGTCGCGATCGGCGACACGGTCAAGGTTGAAATACGCGACAAGCAACTCGATGCAAAAGTCGTCAAGCCGGTTTTTGCCCGCAACGGAAAAGTTGTTGTTTAATTACAACTAGATACATAACATATTAAATCTTATTTATCAGGAGTTGCCATGAACGTCCCCGCCAATCTCAAGTACACCAAGAGCCACGAATGGGTCCGCGCCGAAGCCGACGGAACGGTCACCGTCGGCATCACCGATCACGCGCAGGATCTCCTCGGCGACCTAGTTTTCGTCGAACTGCCTGATGTCGGCAAGGAACTGGCCGCCGAGCAGGAAGCCGCCGTTGTTGAATCGGTCAAAGCGGCCGCCGACGTTTACGCCCCCCTCGCCGGAACCGTGACCGAAATCAACCAGGCCGCTGCCGATGCGCCGGAAACCGTCAACCAGGACGCCTACGCCGCCTGGCTGTTCAAGATGAAACCGGCCAATGCGGCCGACGTCGATGCCCTGCTCGACGCCGCCGCCTACCAGCAAACCGTCGACGCCGCCTAAGCACCCGCCTCTGCCTGTCCAGCCAACGGAATACCCCATGCCCAACGCCCAGCCTCTCTCCGTATTGGAGCAGCGCGACGAGTTCATCGCGCGCCATATCGGCCCCTGCCCATCCGAAATCGCCGCCATGCTGTCGACGATCGGTGTATCCAGCCTCGATCAACTCATCGACCAGACCGTTCCGGCGGCGATTCGCCTGCCCGCACCGCTGCCGCTGGCCGGCGCACGGACCGAAAACGAGGCGCTCGGCGCGCTCAAGGCCATTGCCGGCAAGAATCGCGTCAACAAATCGCTGATCGGCATGGGGTACGCCGACACCTTGACGCCCAAGGTGATCCTGCGCAACGTGCTGGAAAACCCGGGCTGGTATACGGCCTACACGCCTTATCAGGCGGAGATCGCTCAGGGCCGCCTCGAAGCGCTGCTCAACTACCAGCAGATGGTGATCGACCTGACCGGGCTCGAACTCGCCAACGCCTCGCTGCTCGACGAAGCAACGGCCGCAGCCGAAGCGATGACCATGGCGCGGCGCGTCAGCAAGTCGAAATCCAATATTTTCTTCATCGATGCCGCGTGCTTCCCGCAGACGATCGACGTGGTGAAGACGCGCGCCGAGTTCTTTGGCTTCGAACTGGTTTTCGGCGCACCGGAAGAAGCCGCCCAGCAGGAAGTTTTTGGCGCCCTCTTCCAGTATCCGAATGACGCCGGCGAAGTGACCGACCTCACCGGCCCGATTGCCGCCGTCAAATCGCGCGGCGGCGTGGTTGCCGTTGCCTCCGACCTGATGGCCCTGGTGCTGCTCAAATCCCCCGGTGATATGGGCGCCGACATTGCCCTCGGCTCATCGCAGCGTTTCGGCGTACCGCTCGGTTTCGGCGGCCCGCATGCCGCTTTCTTCGCTACGCGCGACGAATACAAGCGCTCGGTCGCCGGGCGCATCATCGGCGTGTCGGTCGACGCACGCGGCAACAAGGCGCTGCGCATGGCGCTGCAAACGCGCGAACAGCACATCCGGCGCGAGAAAGCCAATTCCAACATCTGCACCTCGCAGGTGCTGCTCGCCAACATGGCCGGCATGTATGCCGTCTATCACGGCCCCGCCGGATTGCACGCCATTGCCAGCCGCATCCACCGCCTGACGGCAATCCTTGCCACCGGCCTGCGCCGCGCCGGCGTCAACGTCCTGACCCGGCAGTTCTTCGATACGCTGCGCATTGACCTCGGCGCCCGCGCCATCACCGTCTACCAATCGGCCGTCAACGCGGGCTTCAACCTTCGCCAGGTGAGCACGGGGATTCTCGGCATCGCGTTCAACGAAAAATCGACGCGTGACGACGTTGCCGCCCTGATCAAACTGATCGCCGGCATTGCCGTCGATATCGACGCCATCGATGCGCAGGTACAACAGGCCGACGCCGCCCTGCCCGCATCGCTGCTGCGTACCGACGCCATTCTCGAACACCCGGTGTTCAACACGCATCACACCGAACACGAGATGCTGCGCTATCTCAAGAAGCTGCAGAACAAGGATCTGGCGCTCGACCACTCGATGATCTCGCTCGGTTCGTGCACCATGAAACTCAACGCCACCAGCGAGATGATTCCGGTCACCTGGCCCGAATTCACCGACATTCACCCCTTCGCCCCGCTCGATCAGGCGCAGGGCTACCTGGAAATGATCGGCGGCCTGGAAGACTGGCTCAAGGTGATCACCGGCTTCGACGCCATCTGCATGCAGCCGAATTCCGGCGCGCAGGGCGAATACGCCGGCCTGGTCGCGATCGCCCGCTATCACGCCAGCCGCGGCGAGGGTCAGCGCCACGTTTGCCTGATCCCGAAATCGGCGCACGGCACCAACCCGGCCACCGCGCAGATGGCCGACATGCGGGTCGTCGTAGTCGATTGCGACGAGAACGGCAACATCGACGTCGCCGACCTCAAGATCAAGGCCGAGGAGCATGCCGACGACCTCGCCTGCCTGATGATCACCTATCCCTCGACGCACGGCGTGTTCGAAGAAGCGATCAAGGAGATCTGCGCCATCGTGCACGCCAACGGCGGCCAGGTTTACATGGACGGCGCCAACCTCAACGCGCAGGTCGGCCTGACCTCGCCCGGCACGATCGGTGCCGACGTCAGCCACATGAACCTGCACAAGACCTTCTGCATTCCGCACGGCGGCGGTGGCCCGGGCATGGGGCCGATCGGTCTCAAGGCGCATCTGGCACCCTTCATGGCCAATCACGCCGTGCAGGCGATCGACGGCCCGCACAAAGGACAAGGCGCCGTGTCCGCAGCGCCGTGGGGCTCTGCCTCGATCCTGCCGATCTCGTGGATGTACATCGCCATGATGGGCGGCGAAGGGCTGAAGCGCGCCACCGAGGTGGCAATCCTCAACGCAAACTACGTCGCCACGCGCTTGAATGCGCATTATCCGGTGCTGTACACCGGCCGAAACGGTCGCGTCGCGCACGAGTGCATCCTCGACATCCGTCCGCTCAAGGCGGCGACCGGCATCACCGAGACCGACATCGCCAAGCGCCTGATGGATTATGGTTTCCACGCACCGACGGTAAGCTTCCCGGTGGCCGGAACGATCATGGTCGAACCGACCGAATCGGAATCGAAAGCCGAACTCGACTGCTTCATCGCCGCGATGGCCGGCATCCGCGAAGAGATCCGCAAGATCGAACAAGGGCTCTGGCCGGCGGACAACAACCCGCTCAAGAACGCCCCGCACTCGCAGGCCGACATCGTCGATGCCGGCTGGGACCGTCCGTACAGCCGCGCGGAAGCCGTTTTCCCGCTGCCCTACGTCGCGGAAAACAAGTTCTGGCCGAGCGTCAACCGCATCGACGACGTCTATGGTGATCGCAATCTGTTCTGTGCCTGCATTCCGTTCGAGGAATAAGCGCCGATAAGCGCAAGCTGCGCCCGAATAATGGCCCGCCGCTGGGAACAGCGGCGGGCCATTATCGTTTTTGGTTTGTGGCGTCGTTCAAGAGCGACAAATCTTTTTGCGACAATTCAAGCACTTCAGGGGAAGCGCCTTGACGCTGTCGGCATTGCCCGACATGACGGCGAGCCGCACAGGCCACCCGCAGCGCCAAGCCATTGATTACATGCAGATCGGCAATCAGGCACGAAGCTCGCTATGAAACCGTGAGCCGGCCCCGTATTCCGGCCGGAGCCACCATAGCCTGATAGAGGAGAATACATGCTCAACCGCCAAAACCTGTTCGGCAAACGCGAAGATGTTCCGCCCGCCCGCCCGCCTGTCCTGCAAAACCGTACCGTAACCCTGCCCGTCGCCAAACCCGAGGCCGTCGCAGCCAACACCGCGCCAGCCACCCCGGAGGCGGCTCGCGACGAAAAACCAAAAGCCGAAACAGTCACCGGCAGCCGCCTGATCGTCGGACCGAACGTCAAACTCAAGGGCGCCGAGATACTCGACTGCGACACGCTGGTCGTCGAGGGGCGGGTCGAGGCGACGATGGACAGCCGTGTCATCCATATCGCCGAGAACGGCGCGTTCAACGGCAAGGTCAGTATCGACGTGGCGGAAATTCACGGCTGTTTTGAAGGCGAACTGACCGTCCGCAGTCAGCTGCTGATTCACTCGACTGGACGGGTGAGCGGGAAAATCCGCTACGGCAAGATCCTTATCGACGAAGGCGGCCAGCTTTCGGGAGACGTTCAGGCACTGGGTGCCGATGAAAGCAAGCCCCTGGTGCGCAGCGAAACGGCGCCAGCCCTCGCCGTGCGCGCGGCCAATACGGCGTCCTGACTGACAGACCGAACCGGCGCCGCCTTCGATCAGGGAGGCGGCCTCTCTCTTGCCTTCTCGATCTGGCGGACGATGGCCAGCACTCCCGGCAAAAACAGCGGGCTATTGCATTGCGTACGGGCAGACACTACGCTGGACGGACAGCTTCCCCCTCCGATGCGAGAGACACTCATGAGCACGCCCTCCCCGATCTACGAAATGAGCGCCGAACGCCTGCAAGGCGGAACCCAGGCGCTCGTCGACTACGCCGGCAAAGTCATGCTGGTCGTCAATACCGCCAGCAAATGCGGCTTCACCCCCCAATACGAAGGCCTCGAAGCGCTCTACCAGCGCTATGGGCAGCGCGGCCTGGTAGTCCTGGGCTTCCCCTGCAACCAGTTCGGCGAGCAGGAACCAGGTAGCGCGGACGCAATCGCCAGTTTCTGCCAGCAGAACTACGGGGTGACTTTCCCGATGTTCGCTCGGATCGACGTCAACGGCGAGCAGGCGCACCCGCTCTACAAGCACCTCAAGCAATCGGCGCGCGGCTTGCTGGGGAGCGAAGGGATCAAATGGAATTTCACCAAATTCCTGGTCGATCGCGACGGCCAGGTCGTCGAGCGCTTTGCCCCGACGACGACGCCGGACGCCATCGCCAAGGATATCGAGGCACTACTTTGAGCGGACGGTAATGAAAGCACCCGATTTCAGCGGCATGCTGCGCTGGCCGAACGTTCCGGCCTGCTATGGCTGGCTCTCTCTCGACCGGCGCGGGCAGTGGCGGATGCGCGGCGAGCCGGTCACGCACGCCGGCCTGGCCTCTTTTCTCAACCGTCAATACGGGCGCGACGAGTGCGGCAATTACTTCGTCCAGAATGGCCCGCAACGCGTCTTCGTCGAGCTCGACTACACACCTTGGGTGTTACGACTGGCCTCCGAAAACACCCTTCAGACGCATACCGGCGAGTCGGTCGACGACATCCGGGCGGCCGCTTTCGACGAAGAGGGCAATCTGTTGCTGGAATTCCCGGATGGCATCGCCCTGCTCTGCGACCGTGACCTGCCCGCGCTGCTCGACTGCCTGTGCCAGCCGGACGGCAAGGCGATCGACGACGCGGCCCTGCTCGGCCTGCTGAAGCTGGTGCCGGGGTCGCTGAGCGCGCTGAAGCTGCGCTGGAACGACAAGCGCGTCCCCGTACGCCTGCTGCATCGCGCCGACGTTTCCAGGCATTACGGTTTCGTCGCCACGCCCGCGGCGGCGCTTACGGAATGAATGAGCACTCGATCAGATCGCTGCGCTTGACGCCGGCGGTCATCGTGCGGCACAGCCCGATAAACTCGCGCATGCCGGCGGTCTGGAATTTCCGTTTGTGCCAGAGGAAATGAAAGTACCGCCGCAGGTCGAGTTCCGGCGTTTCGATCGCCACCAGGCTGCCGCGCCGAAACGCATCGCGCAACGCCAGCCGTGAGATGCAGCCGATCCCCAGGCCAAACTCCACCGCGCGCTTGATCGCTTCGGTATGCTCCAGTTCCAGCCTTACTTTAAGCGCCGTATGGTGATGGCGCAGGGCCTGATCCAGCGTCTCGCGCGTTCCGGAACCGGGTTCGCGAACGATCCACGACTCGTTTGAGAGCTCGGCGAGCGTCGCCGAAGCTTTGCCGGCCAGCGCATGACCGGGCGCGCAGAAGACCACCAACTCATCCTCCACCCACGGTTCAACCACCAGATCCGGGTGCCGGCAATTGCCCTCGATCAAGCCAAGATCGAGTTCGTAGCGTGCCACCTGATCAATAATGGTCGTCGTGTTGTGCACCTGCAGTTGCACTTCGCTCTCCGGATGCCGCTGCAGGAAATTGGCGACGATCAGCGTCGCCAGATAGTTGCCGATGGTCAGTGTCGCCCCTATGCGCAGCTTGCCGAAGCCGGCCCTTCCTTCGAGCAGCGTTTCCAGACCGTCGGCCCGTTCGATGAGCTCAACCGCCTGCGGCAAGAGGGATTGTCCCAGCTCGTTGAGACGCAGCGTCTTGCCGACGCGATCGAAAAGCAGCATGTCGTATTGCCGCTCCAGCTCACCAAGCGCCGTACTGGTCGCCGATTGCGACAGGGATAGCGCCTTGGCGGCCAAGGAGACGCTTTCATGCCTTGCCACCGCAACAAACACCGCCATCTGACGCAAAGTAAATCGCATATCTATTTATTGGATGTCAGTTATCTGAACAATCCATTTTACAGATACACCGGCACAAAATACCATCAGCCACGTCAACAACTCAATATCGGTTCAAATCATGAGCACTCTATCCACCGAACGCGTTCTCTCTGTCCATCACTGGAACGACAGCTTGTTCAGCTTTCGCACCACACGCGACGCCGGGCTGCGCTTCATCAACGGACAGTTTGTCATGATCGGAATGGAGCAGGAAGGCCGTCCGCTGACGCGCGCCTACAGCATCGCCAGCGCCAACCATGACGAACACCTCGAATTCTTCAGCATCAAGGTACAGAACGGTCCGCTCACCTCGAAGCTGCAGCACCTCAAAGAGGGCGACGAGATCGTGGTCAGCCGCAAGCCTACCGGCACGCTGGTTCTGCGCGACCTGAAGCCGGGCAAGCATCTCTACATGCTGTCGACCGGTACCGGGCTGGCCCCTTTCCTGAGCCTGATCCAGGACCCGGAGGCCTATGAGCGCTTCGAAAAAATCGTTCTCATCCATGGCGTACGCTGGGTCAGCGAGTTGGCCTACGGCAATTTCATCGCCAACGAACTGCCAAACCACGAATATTTCTCGGAGTTGGTGCGTGACAAGCTGATCTACTACCCGACGGTGACCCGCGAACCATTCCACAACCAGGGCCGTCTGACCGACCTGATCGAGAGCGGCAAGCTGTTTGCCGACATCGGCTTGCCGCCGCTCGATCCCGCGCACGACCGCGTGATGATCTGCGGCAGCCCGGCCATGCTCACCGATTGCTGCAAAATCCTGGATCAACGCGGTTTCCATCTCTCGCCGCACATCGGCGTCGCCGGCGACTACGTGATCGAGCGCGCTTTCGTGGAGAAATAAGCGAAAAACCGGCTGCGATCCCAGGCGTGAAAAATTAAGGAATTGCAAGCCCTCCGGTCAAGGAAGTGAAAAACGCAATCGACTACAATGGAAAACACCAGACAAGGGTCATGCTCGGCAACGGGTATGACCCTGTTTTCTATCATGGAAGCAGCGATCCTCAATGGGCAAAATCGTCGAAGTCCGCATCCCGAAATTTCCAGAGTGCTGGGAATCCTGCGGTAATTGCGGCAGTGGAGAGGTGGTTGTTGACGACGTTCTCGTCTTGCCGGGCGATTCGGTGGCGCTTGAAGATAACCTTATCGTCCTCGAAACGGGCAAAGTGGCGCTCGACATCCCGACCCCCGCCGCCGGACGCGTGGTCGAGCTACGCCTGGCTGCCGGCGATATCGTCGTCGAAGGGCAAGTCATCCTGACGCTGGAAATTGCCTGACAGCGCCTTCCGGCGATCTGCGCATGACATCGCCCGCCGATCTGCGGTAGCATCCCGGCTCGTCAACAAAGCACCGCACCGGCCATGAAACATCCGCGCTTGCCCAGCGACAAGGCCACGCTGATTACCGTACTCTGGCTGCTGCTCAGCGCCGGATTTCTGGCAACAACCCTGGTCAGCTACTTCGTTTCACGGGATTTAATCCGCGAATCGATTGTCGCCACCGAACTTCCGCTCACCTCCGACAACGTCTATTCCGAAATACAGAAGGATCTGGTTCGCCCGATCCTGATCTCGTCGATGATGTCACGCGACACCTTCCTGCGCGACTGGGTCGTCGGCGGCGAGCGCAACCCGGAGCGGATGACGCGCTACCTCAAGGAAGTGATGGCGCATTACGGCGCATTCACCAGCTTTTTCGTCTCCGATACCAGCCGCAACTACTACCAGGCAAGCGGCATCCTCAAAGCCGTCAAGGCATCCGAACTGCGCGACGAATGGTATTTCCGCGTCCGCACGATGGCCGGGCCCTATGAAATCAACGTCGATCCTGATCTTGCCAACCGCGACAAGCTGACGATCTTCATCAACTACCGCGTCTTCGACTACGCCCAGCGCTTCATCGGGGCAACCGGGGTCGGCCTCACGGTCGATTCCGTCATCCGCATGATCGACGACTACCAGCAGCGCTACGAGCGCAGCATCTATTTCGTCGACGGCAGAGGCCGGATCGTCGTCTCCGGAAAGAACGGCATGGCCGGCAAGAGCGAAGGCAACGCCAGCATTCGCGACATCGACGGACTGGGCGATCAGGCCGAAGCCATCCTGCAAGCCGGAAAGGGTTCATTCGAATACCGCAACAAGGGGCATCGGCACTTCCTGAACGTTCGCTACATTCCGGAGCTCAAGTGGTATCTGTTCGTCGTCAAGGAGGAAAGCAGCGCGCTGAGCGAAATCCAGCGAACCCTGTACCTTAACCTCGCCCTTTGTTTCGTCATCACCTCCTCGGTCCTGCTCATCGTCTATTCGACGATCAACCGCCACCAGCGCCGACTCGAACAGATGGCGACCACCGACAACCTGACCGGACTGGCCAACCGCCATGCGCTTGAACTGCTGCTCGACCAGGGAACCCGCGAAGCATCGCGCCAGAAAACCCGGATGTCGGCAATCATGTTCGACATCGACCATTTCAAGAAACTGAACGACAACCGCGGCCACCTTGCCGGCGACCATGTCCTGCAGATAGTTGCGACAACGCTCAAGGACAGCCTGCGCACATCCGACATCGCCTGCCGCTGGGGGGGCGAGGAATTTCTCGTCATTCTGAAAGAAACCGACCTGACGGCATCGGCCCGACTGGCCGATACCATCCGCTCCCGAATCGAGCAACAGCACATCGCCATCGACGGCAGCACCATTGCCGTGACGGTCAGCGCCGGCGTGGCGACCTACCGGCCCGGCGAATCGCAGGAAGATTTCATATCCCGTGTCGATACCCTGCTCTATCAGGCCAAGCGCGAAGGCCGCAACCGCGTCTGCGGCGAGATCATCGACGCATAGGCCCGGCAGCGCACCGCCAAAACACATCACTCTCGGGTAAGCTAGCGGCTTTGCCAACATTGCCGCTGCTGCCCCGCGCCGACCGGCTTCTTCCACTTCTGACGACAGACAACAACCAGCCATGGCCCAATATGTATTCACGATGAACCGCGTGGGCAAGATCGTTCCGCCCAAGCGCCAGATCATCAAGGACATTTCCCTCTCCTTTTTCCCAGGCGCCAAGATCGGCCTGCTCGGCCTGAACGGTTCCGGCAAATCGACCGTCCTGCGCATCATGGCCGGCGTCGACAAGGACATCATTGGCGAAGCGACGCCGATGCCCAATCTGCACATCGGCTACTTGCCGCAGGAACCGCAGCTCGACCCGGAAAAAACCGTGCGCCAGGAAGTCGAATCCGGCATGGGCGAAGTGATGGAAGCGCAAGCCAAGCTCGAAGCGGTGTACGCCGCCTATGCCGAAGAAGACGCCGATTTCGACAAGCTGGCTGAAGAGCAGGCGCGCCTCGAAGCGATCATCGCCACCTCCGGCTCCGACCTCGAAAGCCAGCTCGAACTGGCCGCCGACGCCTTGCGCCTGCCGGCCTGGGATGCCGTGGTCAAGAACCTTTCCGGCGGTGAAAAGCGCCGCGTCGCGCTGTGCAAGCTGCTGCTCTCGAAGCCCGACATGCTGCTGCTCGACGAACCGACCAACCACCTCGACGCCGAATCGGTCGAATGGCTCGAGCAGTTCCTCGTGCGCTTCCCCGGCACCGTGGTCGCCGTCACCCACGACCGTTACTTCCTCGACAACGCCGCCGAGTGGATTCTCGAACTCGACCGCGGCGAAGGCATCCCGTGGAAGGGCAACTACTCGAGCTGGCTAGAGCAGAAGGAAGCGCGCCTCGAAGCCGAAGCCAAATCGGAGGCCGGCCGCATCAAGACGATGAAGCAGGAACTCGAATGGGTTCGGCAGAACCCCAAGGCACGCCAGGCCAAGAGCAAGGCGCGTCTGGCCCGTTTCGAGGAACTCTCGAGCGTCGAATACCAGAAGCGCAACGAAACGCAGGAAATCTTCATTCCGGTCGGCGAGCGCCTGGGCAGCAAGGTCATCGAGTTCAAGAACGTTTCCAAGGCCTTCGGCGACCGTTTGCTGATGGACAACCTTTCGTTCAACGTGCCGCCCGGCGCCATCGTCGGCATCATCGGCCCGAACGGCGCCGGCAAATCGACCCTCTTCCGCATGCTGATGGGCAAGGAGCAGCCCGATTCGGGCGAAGTCGACATCGGAACGACGGTGAAACTCGCCTATGTCGATCAGAGCCGCGACTGCCTCGACGGCAACAAGACCGTGTTCGAGGAAATCTCCGGCGGCGCCGACATCCTCACCGTCGGCAAGTACGAAACGCCGTCACGCGCCTACATCGGCCGCTTCAACTTCAAGGGTTCCGACCAGCAGAAACACGTCGGCCAACTCTCGGGCGGCGAACGTGGCCGGCTGCACATGGCCAAGACGCTGATCGCCGGCGGCAACGTCCTGCTGCTCGACGAACCGTCGAACGACCTCGACGTCGAAACCCTGCGCGCGCTCGAAGATGCATTGCTCGAATTCGGCGGCAGCGTCATGGTGATTTCCCACGACCGCTGGTTCCTCGACCGCATCTGCACGCACATCCTGGCCTGCGAAGGCGATTCGCAATGGTCCTTCTTCAACGGCAACTACCACGAGTACGAGGAAGACAAGAAGCGCCGCCTCGGCGAAGAGGGAGCGAAGCCGAAGCGGATTCGCTACAAGCCGGTCACCCGCTAGAAGAAAGAGGAATCGCACGCAAAAAAAGACCCGCTCGCAGCGGGTCTTTTTCTTGAAAGCGGTGTTACCCGATCAGTGCTCGGCCTTCAGGCTGGCGGCGAAAGCGGCTTCGGTGCTTTCCGGAAACTGGAACTGGGTAAAGGCGCGGTGAATCTCGGCTTCGTTGATTCCGGCGCTCTGGTCCTGAAAGCGGATACCGAGCGGGCGGCCGTTGGAGGCCAGGGTAGCGAAGGCAAAGCGCCAGCGTTGGGCTTCGGCAAGACGCTCGCGCAACTCGCGTTCGTTGCTGATCGCGACACCGGCTTGCTTCAGAGAATCCAGGAACTGGTCAAAGGACTCTGTGCTCAGGCTACCCATTTTCGTCTCCGTTTCAAGTACGGTGGCTCCCCACCCATGAGGCGAATAACGCGGAGGTCTGAAACCGGTTGACACAAATTTTCACGAAGTTGCACGAAAACGTTAAGACGCTGGCTCGGAGAATCATTCGCCGTACTGAACCGGGAGCGGCAAGCGTTTACAATGTCTTCTTTGCTTACGCGCCAAACCCGATGCCCAACGACCGACAACGCCTGGAACTTCTCGCCCCGGCCAAGAATGCCGAATTCGGCATCGAAGCCATCTGCCATGGCGCCGACGCCGTTTATATCGGCGGCCCGGCCTTCGGCGCGCGCGCCAATGCCGGCAACCCGGTCGCCGACATCGGCCGTCTGGCCGATTTTGCCCACCGCTACAACGCCCGCGTCCTCGTTGCGCTCAATACCATCCTGCACGACAACGAGCTCGAAGCGGCGCGGCGCACCGCCTGGGACGTCTACAACGCCGGCGCCGATGCGCTGATCGTGCAGGACATGGGTCTGCTCGAACTCGATCTGCCGCCGATCGAGCTGCATGCCTCGACCCAGTGCGACATTCGCAGCACCGAAAAAGCCGCCTTTCTCGGCCAGGTCGGCTTTTCCCAGATGGTTCTGGCGCGCGAACTGACGCTGGCGCAGATCCGCGACATCCATGCCGCCACCGACGCCACGCTCGAGTTCTTCATTCACGGCGCCCTGTGCGTCGCCTTCTCGGGCCAGTGCTACATCAGCCATGCGCATACCGAGCGCAGCGCCAACCGTGGCGACTGCTCGCAGGATTGCCGCCTGCCCTACACGCTGCAGGACGATCAGGGGCGTGTCGTCGCCTTCGACAAGCACCTGCTGTCGATGAAGGACAACAACCAGAGCAGCAACCTGCAGGCGCTGATCGATGCCGGCATCCGCTCGCTCAAGATCGAGGGCCGCTACAAGGATGTGGGCTACGTCAAGAACATCACCGGGCACTACCGGACCCTGATCGACCGTATTCTCGAAGAGCGGACGGATTTTCGCCGTGCTTCGTCGGGGAAGACCACGCTGTTCTTCACGCCCGACCCGGACAAGACCTTCCACCGCGGCACGACCGACTATTTCGTCAATGGCCGCAATACCGAGATCGGCGCTTTCGATTCGCCGAAGTTCATCGGCCGGCCGATCGGCACCGTCACCCGCATCGGACCGAACTGGTTCGAAATGGAGGCTACTGAGTCGTTGGCCAACGGCGACGGGCTCAATTACATGCACAAGCGCGAGGTTTTCGGGGTGCAGGTCAATCGCGCCGAAAAGAACGGAAACGTCTGGCGCATCGAACCCAATATCGAGCTCAATACCAAGCTCTCCAGCCTGCCCGGCTTTCGCCCCGGCACGGCGATCAACCGCAACGGCGACCATGCCTGGGAACTGGCGCTGACCAGGAAATCGGCAGAACGGCGCATCGCCATCGACATGCGCTTCGCAGAGACGGCCGAAGGCTTTGTCTTGCATCTGACGGACGAAGAAGGCATCTGCGTCGAAGCGCGCCTGGCCGCCGAAAAGACTCTCGCCACGCAGGCCGACAAGGTTGAATCCGCGCTAAGCGACAACCTTGGCAAGCTGGGCAACACCCTGTTTTTCGCACGGCAGATCGAAATCCGGCTCGACGCGCCCTGGTTCCTGCCGGCTTCCAGCGTCAACGCGCTGCGCCGCACGGCCATCGCCGAGCTCGAAGCGGCGCGCGCCGCCGCCTACCGCCGTCCGCCTCGCAAGGCGGCGGCCGAACCGCCGGCGCCCTGCCCCGACGAATCGCTGTCCTACCTCGCCAACGTCTACAACGACGCAGCCCGTGCGTTTTACGCCCGGCACGGCGTGAAGCTGATCGATGCGGCTTTCGAGGCACACGAGGAAAGCGGCGAAGTGTCGCTGATGGTCACCAAGCATTGCCTGCGCTTCTCGTTCAACCTGTGCCCGAAGCAGGCCAAAGGCGTGACCGGCGTCCAGGGGCAGGTACGCGCCGAACCGATGACTCTGGTTTCCGGTGGCGAGAAATACACGCTGCGTTTCGACTGCCGCCCCTGCGAAATGCACGTCGTCGGCAAGATGAAGAAGCACATCCTGAAAACGCCACCGCCCTCAACGGTCGCCACGGCACCGCTGGTATTCCACCGCAAGCGGCCGGCGCAAGGCTCCTGAGGCTAATACTCGGCTAATACCATAGAAACAAAGGCTGGCACTAGTAATGCGGGGGGATTTCGTCGCGCAGGTTGCGCTGCTCGGCGGGTTCGGCATCCGGTTGCATCTGCTGGAACAGATGGCGCAACTGGTGCTGCAGCAGATCGATCTGCTGCTGTTGCCGATAGACGGTACGATTGAGTTCCTCGACCATGTCCTCGGCGAGGCTCACCTTGATTTCCAGTTCGGTCAGACGATCTTCCATTGCAATTCCCGACATTCGGCCAGCGGACCATGCCGCGCGAGGCGCTGATTGTAATCCAAGCGGACCATGCCGTTCGGGCGAGAGTCCGATAAACTTGCCCGATCATGCCAACCCAAGCCGTCGCCCTCCATCGCTGTGCCTCCTGCAATCGCTGGAGCGGGCCGCGCGTGATAGGAGCGCAAGCACAGACGGTCGAAATCGACAGCGAACTCAGCATCGGCCTGTGCGTCGACGGCCCGTGGCACGGCAACGAGCGGCGCGCGCGTTCGGCCTGCGGCCAGTGGACCATCTGGCTGGTAATCGATCCCGCCGACACGACCCGGTGAAAGGCAGGACGCGCCGCGCTTTGCATAACGGCACTCCGAGCGCGATATCGATGGAATCGAAGGGATGATCCGAACCATTGGCGAACAGGCGCGCTAGAATGGCGTCAGACGAAAAACAACCACTCCAACATAGAAACGAGGATTGACCATGCCCTACACGCCCGATCTTGTCCACGAACTGAACACTCTGATCCGCTTCGACCTGGACACCAGTCAGCACGGAATCAAGATCCACAAGACCGCGGATGCCGCAGTGATTTCCGCGACCCAGCGTTTGCACGCCAAGGGATTGATAACCCAGGCGGATGGCGGCTATCTGACCAGTCTCGGCAGAGACGCAGCGGAAGGCGCACAAGCGGCGCTGACCATCCTCACATCGCGCACCAGCGCTTCCGCCCAGCCGGTGGAAAGTTTCGCCGCGGCGACGCAGTAGTCCCCCGGGGCGCGGCCGGCACGAAGCCTGAGACTGTCGTTCAAGGGATATCGCCATGTCGCTCGTGCCATGCCGCGCTTGTGCTCATCAGGTCGACACGTCGGCGCTGGCCTGCCCCGGCTGCGGCGCGACCGACCCGGCGCGAAAAATCAGCCGGCAACAACGTGACCGGCGAATCCTCGTCGTTCAACTCGTTGTCGGCTTGAGCCTGCTCGGTTTCGGCGGCTGGTACGTCTGGAACAGCGTCATCCCGATGGTCAAGCAACAGCTGACCAAACCGGGCAACGCCGGCTGAGCAAGCGAGCGGTTTAATCCTGCTCCGGTTCGCTGGCGGCAGGCGCCGTCTGTGCCTTGCTCAACATTTCCTTGCGCGTCTCCGGCGTTTCCAGACTGATGCGCCCGAGCACCCCGTCGCGATAATCCTGCAGCAAGACAGCGGAAGCTTTCTCGAAATCCGGCTCGCCGCCGCGCATGCGAAAACCGCGGCGCCTGGCGATGCCTTCGACAACGGCGACGCCATCGATCCCCTCGACCGGAAAGCCGTAGCGCCCGGCAACCAGCGCCGGATAACGGACGAGCAGCAGATCGGCGAGGAAAACCGCCACTTCTTCGTCGATGATCGCATTGCGGCCGACGGCGTGGCTGGCGGCGAGCATCAAGCCGTCGCTCGGATGCTCGATCTTCGGCCACATCAGGCCCGGCGTATCGGTAATCGAATGGCGGATGCTGATCTGGTGCGTCTGCTGCGACTTGGTCACCGCCGGCTCGTCGCCGACCTTGGCAATCTTGCGCTTGACCAAGGTATTCATCAGCGTCGATTTGCCGACGTTCGGGATGCCCATGATCATCATCCGCAACTGCTTGACGTTGTCGTTGCGATGCGGCGCCAGCGCTTCGCACAGGGTCGGAATGCGCACCGCATCGCCGTTCTTCTTGCACGACAGCGCCACTGCTTTGACGCCGTCCTGGCGGTTGTAGAAATCGAGCCAGGCTTTGGTCGCCACCGGATCGGCCAGATCGGCCTTGTTGAGAATCTTCAGGCAGGGACGCTGGCGCTGCAGGCGCAGCTCGCGCACCAGCGGATTGGTGCTCGCTTCGGGGAGACGGGCATCGACCACCTCGATGACCACGTCGATGCGCGCCATGGTTTCGCCCGCTTTTTTGCGCGCCGAGGTCATGTGACCGGGATACCACTGAATAGCCATGGGGAGTCTGAATCTGTAGGAAGAGTGTAGGAAGTCTCCCATTATCCCATTTGTTCGGCCGTGCAGCGTCTTTGCGACAGACGCTGGGCCAACTTAGCCGGTAAAATGAGGGATTGCTCCTCTTCGCATCAGGAAACCCGTGTCCGCCATACCGGAAATCAAGCCCGAACAATCCGTCGAACTGCTCAAGGAACTGCACATCCTGACCCGCGACGGCAAGCTCAATCAGGACAGCCGACGCAAGCTGAAGCAGGTCTATCACCTGTACCAGTTCATCGAACCGCTGCTCGCCGAAGTGCTGGCAGGCAACGCCGACCTGACGTTGGCCGACCACGGCGCCGGCAAGTCCTATCTCGGCTTCATCCTCTACGACCTGTTTTTCAAGGCGCAGGCCGGCGGGCATATCTACGGCATCGAAACTCGCCAGGAACTGGTCGAGAAATCGCGCGAACTGGCGCAAAGGCTGGGCTTTCCGCGCATGTCCTTCCTCAACCTGAGCGTCGAGGAATCGATCGGCTCGCCGGCCCTGCCCGCGCGCATCGATGTCGTCACCGCGCTGCACGCCTGCAATACGGCGACCGACGACGCCATCCGCTTTGCCCTGCACAAGCAGGCGAAATTCATCGTGCTCGTTCCCTGCTGCCAGGCCGAAGTCGCCGCCGTCCTGCGCAAGAACAAGAACGAGTCATTTTCGAAGACGCCGCTTTCCGAACTCTGGCGCCACCCGATCCACACCCGCGAGTTCGGCAGCCAGCTGACCAACGCGCTGCGCTGCCTGTTGCTCGAAGCGCACGGCTATCAGCTGACGGTTACCGAACTGGTCGGCTGGGAGCATTCGATGAAGAACGAGCTGATCATCGCCAAGCACACCGGACAGCCGCGCAAAAACGCTGGAGAGCGCGTCGAGCAGATCCTGCACGAACTCAACCTCGACGAAATGAAGAGCCGCTTTGTTTACTGATCGCCGGATTCACCATGCCAGCCGCTGACGCCACTTCCGAAGGCTTTCTCGTCGTCTGCCTGTGCGCCGAATGGTGCGGCACCTGCCGCGACTATCGGCCGGCATTTCTGGCCATGGCTGCCGATTTTCCGGGAGCGCAATTCCGCTGGCTCGACATCGAGGACCACGCCGAACTGCTCGGCGACCGCGAAATCGAGAACTTCCCCACTTTGCACATCCAGCGCGGAAACGACGTGCTTTTCTTCGGCACCATGTTGCCGCATCACGCACACCTGCGCCGGACGCTGGAAGTGTTCCACGCCCAGACGCCGGAAGAGAGCCGTGTCTACGCCCGGAGCAACCCGGAACGCAGCGCATGGCAGGAACTCGCCGTGCTGCGTGAACGACTCCCCGAGCTATAGACCGACATGCCTTGCCGACCAACTACAGGGGCCGCCACATGACGCACGCCAACGCAGACCTGATTCGGCGCTTCTACACGGCGCTCGGCAACCGCGACGCAGCCGGCATGGGGCGCTGCTACGCCGACAAGGCGACTTTTGCCGACCCGGTATTTACGGAACTCGACGCCGATGGCGTGCGCGCCATGTGGGCGATGCTGTGCGCACGTGCCAGCGATCTCAAAGTCAGCGTCGGCGACATTGAAGCCGACGACAAGTCCGGCCGTGCCCGCTGGGTTGCCAGCTACACATTCTCAAAGACCGGGCGCAAGGTGCGCAACGTGATCGACGCCCGCTTCGAGTTCAACGATGGAAAAATCGTGCGCCACATCGACCGCTTCGACCTCTGGCGCTGGGCGGGAATGGCGCTCGGCATCAAAGGGCAACTGCTGGGCTGGCTACCGGCCGTGCAAAACGCCATCCGCAGCGAAGCGGCCAAAGGCCTCGCGGCCTATCGCCGCAAAACCGCCTGAAATCGGGCAAATCAAGCAATTCAATCAAGGACAACAATGGAAAACGGGATCACCCGCCTCGTCGCTGCTATCGTCGCTGCCGGAAGTCTGGCGCTGTTCTGGTCTTTCGGGATGTTTCTCGCCGTCCCCTGGCGCGAGGGACGCATGCTGTCGCTCAACATGATCGAGATGCAGGTCATCGGCGTCCCGCTGCTGGTCGGGCTGCTGGTCACCTGGGGAGCCTTGCACATCTTCGCCATCGCGGACCGTGAAAACAATCCGAAGGTCTATCGCGCCATCCGTCTCGCGCTCTTCGCCGCGGCAATCGCCGCCGCCATCGGCGGCGCCGCCTGGACGCAGGCGCGTATCGCCTGATCCTGCCGGCGGCTCAATACGGCCGCATCACGCGGTTGTATTGACGCGACTGCCGACTGTCTGGCCGTTGGCGTTGACCGTCGGCCGACTCTTCTCCGCCTCGGCCTGCTTGCTCTGCGCACTCTGTGCGGCTTCACGCTCGGCGCGGGCGCGTTCGCTAGCGGCTTTCTGCGCCTGCTGATCCTGCTCGGATTGTTGTGTGCGTAGCTGGCTATTCGCTGCCGCGCTGGCTGCTGCGTTTCCGCTGGCGGAAACCGAATCGATGGCCATGGCCAACTCCTTCCGTTGCTAGGTTCGTACGACCTGTAGCCCCCATGATAGACCACCAGCCCCCTGCTTGCCCAGCAGGTGACATTGGCCAAAGCTTCGGTTCATACTTCATGTCATACAACTGACTTTGCCGTAAGCACCATGAACACAAAAAACAGACATTGGCTCCGCATCGTCGTCGGCGTCCTCATCGCCTTGTCGATCGCCGCATTCGCCGCTTTCGAACTGGGCATCAGGGCGCTGAAAAGCCAGGTCGAGCAGGCGCTCGGGCCCTATGGCGAAGTCAGGGAGATTCGCGTCAGCCTGACCGGCGTCGAGGTGATCGGCATCCGCATTCGCGCCCCGGAAAGCCCCGACAAATCCGGCGGCTGGCCTGCGGAAGATCAACTGCGTGCCGAGCGCATCCTGATTGTCCCGGCCTTGCGCGATCTGCTGAGTGCCAACGTCGTCGTGCACAGCATCCGCGTCGAAGGCGCCTACCTCTCGATGCTGCGCGCCAAAGACGGCCGCATGCGCGTCCTGCCGTCCCTGCTCGAGAAACCCGTTGCCGCCGATGAGCAAGGCGGGGCGCCGCCGGTCAGCATCGGAAAGATCGAACTGGTGGATAGCGTGGTCGAATTTTTCGACGCCACCGTCCGCCAGCCGGCACACAAGATCCGCCTCGAGCGGATCAATGCCAGCGTCGAGAACCTGCATCTGCCCGACATCAAGGGGCAGAGCAAACTCGCCGTCGAGGGCGTGCTCAAGGGCGTCCGACACGACGGACAGATCAGCGTGAACGGGCCGATCGAGCTGGCCAGCAAGGAGTCCGAAATGACCACGCGCCTGCGCGGCGTCGATCTCGTCGCCCTGCAGCCCTACCTGATCAAGGCGGCCGAAACAGGGGTCCGCAAGGGGACGCTCGATCTCGATCTGAAGTCGACGGTGCGCAAGGGCGTGCTGCATGCGCCGGGCACGCTGACGCTGAGCGGACTCGAGCTCGCTTCGGCCGGCGGCGGAACGTTCATGGGCATGCCGCGCAACGCGGTGGTCTCGATGATGAAGGACAAGAGCGGACAGATCACGATCAAGTTCGCGCTGGATGGCAACATCAACGATCCGCGCTTCTCGCTCAACGAAAACCTCATGACGCGCGTCGGGTCTTCGATGGCCGGCACGCTTGGCGTCAGCATCGAAGGACTGGCCAAAGGCGTCGGCAGCGCCGGCAGCGGGATCGCCAAGGGCGTTCGCGAGTCGATCGGGAAGCTGTTCGGCAAATAAGAGCGCAGTTGCTGACGGCATGCCGGTTCAGGTTTAGTATGCCGGATCCAACTAGCGATGCCTTCACGAATCAAGGAGAAACGATGAATTCCAGATTCAAGCTTGATACTTCAGCGACCCGCGTCGTTTTCGGCTTCCTCGCCGCCGCACTGGCGGGCAGCGCGCTGGCCGCCGACATGCCGAAGCGCAAGAGCGGCCTGTGGGAAATCAGCACGCAGATGGACGGCGTACCGAACATGGGCGCGATGCAGCAATGCATCGACCAGAACACCGACGACCTGATGCAGCAACGCGCGAAGAAAGACAAGCCCGATTGCAGCGTGATGGACATCAAGCAGCAGGGAAACAAGGTGACCATCCACTCGGTATGCAAGATCCAGGGAACGACGGCGACAACCGACGCGGCCTTCGTCGGCACCTTCGATTCGGCCTACAAGGGCGATATGCTGACGCGCTTCGCCCCGCCGATGCATGGCATGAGCGAATCGAAAATGTCGATCGATGCCAAATGGCTGGGCGCCTGCAAGCCCGGCCAGAAACCGGGTGACGTGGTCATGCCGAACATGGGCGGCATGAACATGAACGACATGATGAAGGATCCGAAAATCCAGGAGATGATGAAGCGGCAGAAGTAGTTTCCGCCGTTTTCCCGACGGGACCACGACCCTTGTTTCGAACCATGAATACGCCGCTTCAGCGCCTGCGCAACTGGCTGCCGGCCAACGGCCAGCCGGACAACGACATCGCTTCGCCCGACGCGCTGCGCCAGTGGATCGGCACGCTCGACGATGCCGCGCCGCTCGATCGCGCGGCGGCAATGTCCAGCCGCCTGCTTCCGCTCGTCAGCGGACAGCACAACCTGCACATGCGCACACGCCTGCTCGATGTCTTCGAGGAGGCCGCGCACAAGGTGCTGCCGGCGCTCGAAGACGAAATCAGGAATGCACCGGTACCGCTGACGCCGCAGGTCAAGGCGCAGGCCCTCACCGCCGACAATCTGCTCAAGGCGCTGATCAAGGGTTATCTGAGCGTCGTCTCCGGCATCGATGGCGGCGCGCTACCGCCGCCCTTGTTGCAGCACGTGATCCTGCGCGCGATGTATGCGCTGCGGCGGCGCCAGATGCTGGCCTACCGGGCCTACGCCACGCCCTCCGCATCCTCCTGGCGGCAACTCCACGAACTGCATGGCGTGGCGCGCAGCTGCGGGATGTCGAAGGTCTCGAAAAACAGCCTGTCGATCGAGCACATCTATATCGTTTCGCTGCTCCTGGCCTACGCCAACCCGAGTAAATTTCCGCGCGCCGACCTCGACGCCCTGTGCGCCTGCGCCGACCGCATGTCGTCGCTGGTCAGTCTGGCCGAAACCGGCGATGTGGCCGGCAGCGAGGCGCCGGCGCATCTCTTTCTCGTGCGCACCGACGAAGGCCATCCGGGAGCACCGTTCCTGCGTACGCCGACGGCCTCGTCTCCGCCGCACGGCCTGATCGTCGACTGCGACGAGGTGGTTGCGGCGCTGGTCGAAGAAATCGCCCTGCGCGCCGACCAGGACGCCGCCTGCGCGGCGATGCTGCCGCAGATTGCCGTGCCGATGCTGGAGACGCTGTTGCAGATGTGGGGAAGCCAGCCGACCCGGCGCTTTGCGCGGACGCGCTTCAAGCCGCGCGTCGATCTCGTTTCCAGCCTGCCGGATGTCATGCAGCTGATCGCCGGCGAGGCGCTGAGGCGCCGGCGCGACGATGCGCGCAACCCGCACGAGCGCCCGGCGCCGCCGATCAGCGAATGGGCGGTCATCGACGAAAGTCCCGACGGCTTCGGCATCCGCTACCTGAAAGGCCCGATGCGCCGCCTCGAAGTCGGCGAAGTGATCGGCCTGCGCTCGCGCGAACACAGCCGCACCCACCTTTGCCTGGTGCGCAGGGCGAGCAACACGGGGCAAGCCCGTTTCGAAATCGGCCTGCAGGATCTCTCGCCCGACGCGCAGATCGTCCCCCTGCCGCACCTCGAGCACGCCTCGCAACGCAAGGCGCTCCTGCTCCCGCAGTTGCCGGCCTACGGCGGCGCGACGGGCATCATCGCCATGCCGGGCGACCTGCCGGCCGGCCTCGAACTGACCTATCGGCCAGCCGGCATCCCGATTCACCTGCGTCTCGGCCGCCCGGTCGAACTGAATTCGCGGCTCGAGTTCTACCTGCTCGACGAAATTGAAATCAATTGAGTTGCGTCGGCGGCTCTTCCGGCGCCCGCACCGGCCGCGGCCCGACATAGAGCATCACCAGCTCGTCGCCGAGCAGCGTCACGCTGCCGCGCCGGCGATTGTCGCCGGTATCGCTGTACTCGAAATCATAGACGCGGCGCAGGCGCAGCTTCCCGGCGTCATTGCGCTCCGGGCGCAGCGAGGCGAGTGATACGGTGTCGTCGAGCAGCAGCAACTGCTCGGCGGCGCAAGCCTCCCGCGCCGCACGCATACCGGCTTCGCGTGCCTTGAAGCTGTCCAGCCAGAACCAGCCGGCGGCGAGCAGAACGACGAGGCTGATGGTTTCCATCCACGGCATGATCAGGCTCCCGACGCGCTAAGCGGCCGACGGCCGGCAGAGAAACGTCGGCTCGAGCCGGATCGGATCGCCCTCGCCGGTGATCAGCACCTCGCCGTCCTGCATCATGCATTGCAGGCTCATATTGCGATTGGCCAATCCGGCTAGCGCCTGGGTGCTTTCCGGCGCCAGCTTGATCACCGTCAGATTCTGCAGGCGCGACAGCGTCGCCCGATTCTGTTCCCACCAGATCTCGGCGCCGCGGCCGCCGTAGGCCAGCACCACGACCTGCCGCGCGCGACCGGAGGCCTTGCGCAGCCAGCGTTCGTCCGGCAGGCCGACGTTGATCCAGAGTTCGATCGAGCCGGTCAGATCCTTCAGCCACAGATCGGGTTCCTCGTCGGTCGACAGGCCCTTGCCGAAAGCCAGCAGCTCGTCGGCGTAGAGCGCGAACGCCAGCAGGCGAACCATCATGCGCTCGTCGTTTTCCGAAGGGTGGCGGGCCAGCGTCAGCGAATAATCCGCGAAGTGGTTGCGATCCATGTCGGCAAGCTGCAGATCGGCTTTGAAGATGGTTGCTTTGAGGGCCATTGGGGTTGCTTCTATGTTCGATAAATAAGGCGGCGAGTATGGCAAATACGGCAAACCGGCACGGCTCAAGGGCTTTGGCTGAAACATTTGCTAACCCGGGGAGGCGTGCCGGCAGCCGGAGACCGGCGAGAGGTTGGCTATACTAGCGAAAAATGGCCGACACCACATCCCGATCGCTTTCATGCCCTCCCGCGCCGCCCCCCTGCTGATCAGCCTCGCCGTGCTGGCGCTGGCGCCCGATGCGCGCGCTTTTGGCGCCGATCCTTTCGATACCGCCGCCGCGACGCCGCCACGCCCGGCCCTGAACGGCGCGGAGCGCGGCAGCGACGCCATGCCCTGCGAGCCGCCGCGCAGCGCTGCGCCGTTCGGAGCGCAGTTGAGTGCACTCGACGCCGTCGACCTCGCCCTGTGCCGCAATCCGCAGACCCGCGAGGTCTGGGCCAACGCCCGCGCGCAGGCGGCGCTGCTCGGCGTCGCGCAGGCCGCCTACCTGCCGAGCCTCGACGGCCAGGCCACGATCGGCCGGGTGCGCAGCGACGGCGCGGAAGCCGGGCAACGTAGCGCCGCGCTGACGCTCTCCTGGCTGCTCTTCGACTTCGGCGCGCGGGCCGCCAATCGCGAAAACGCCCGGCAGTTGCTCGAAGCCGCGTCGGCAACGCTCGACTCGACCGTGCAAAGCGTTTTTCTCAACGCCCTGCAGTCCTACTACGCCGCGCAGGCCGCACGCGCCACGTTGGGCGCCGCGCAGGAATCGGAAAAAGCCAGCCGCGAGAGCCTCTCGGCCGCCGAAGTGCGCTACCGGGTCGGCACCGGAACGCCGGCCGACCGCCTGCAGGCGCAGACCGCTTGGTCGCAGGCGACCCTCAACCGCATCCGGGCCGAAGGCGAGGTCAGGAATTCGCTGGGCACGCTGGCCAACGTGATGGGACTCGACGCCAACCAGCCGCTGATCCTCGCCGAGATTGCCGATTTCGCGGCACTCGCGCCGGACGCCGCGTACCAGCGCGATGTCGACGCGCTGATCGAAGAAGCCCGCCAGCGCCGCCCCGACCTCAAGGCGGCCGAGGCGCAATTCAGGGCGGCGCAGTCGAACGTCGACCTGACGCGCGCCGCAGGCCGGCCGACGCTCTCGCTCGCTGCCGGGCCAAGCTGGCAGGACAGTGGCGGCGTATCGAGCAACAGCAGTTCGATCGGCCTCAGCGTCAGCGTGCCGCTGTTTTCCGGCTTCTCGACCACCTACCGGGTGCGCAACGCCGAAGCGCTGGCCGAGGCCAGGGCGGCGCAGCGCGACCGCGTTAGCCTGCAGGTCGCGCTCGATGTCTGGAAGGCCTACCAGAGCCTGACCACCGCCAACCAGTCGATTCGGACGACGATCGACCTGCTCGCCAGCGCCGAACAATCGGAGCGCGTCGCGCTCGGCCGCTACAAGGCCGGCGTCGGCAACATCCTCGATGTCCTCAACGCGCAGACCGCGCTCGCCGCCGCACGGCAGCAACGTGTGCAGGCGACGCTCGACTGGCAGGTCTATCGCGCCACGCTGGCGCAGGCGATCGGCGCGCTCGACAGCGGGCTGCTGCAGGGCAATCCGGGCCGCTGAGACAGGCGCCGACGCTGGCGGAGTGTGCGACGTCGGCCGGATAACAATTGCTTACAAAAGGCAATGCGTTCGAAACGATTCCTGCGCGTCGAAGCGGTCTAATAGCAGCGCCCCGCCAGCGGCCCCGTCATGAACCTGGAGTCACCCCATGCCCCCTCAGCCTCTTCGCTCGCCGTCCTGTCGACGCTGCTGCTGCTCGCCGGCTGCGCCAATCATGCGCCGCCGAAGGTCGACGAGACGCGCGTCAGGCAATTCGCCGGGCGCGGCTATCTGAGCGACGATCGCTTCGCCATCAGCACGACCTTCGCCAGCTGGCGCGTCGGCGAATACGCCTTCGACATCGCCCTGACGACGCCCGTATCGGGCAACGCTCTGCCGGTCGTCGTCTATCTGCCGGGTCTCGGCGAGTCGCGCAGCGCCGGCGAAAGCTGGCGGACGAGCTGGGCGCAGGCAGGTTACGCCGTGCTTTCCGTGCAACTGCTCGACGACGACCAGAAAGCCCGCTCATCCGGCGCCGCACGACGCGGCGACTTTGCCGGCGCGGCCCGTGCGCGCTACGCCGGCGAGGCGGCGACGGCCCGCCTGAAAGCCCTGGCCGCACTGCTCGGCGAATTGCAGAAGCGCCAGGCCGGCGGCGACGCCTTGCTGCGCCGCTTCGACCTCACGCATGTCGCGCTCGCTGGTTTCGACATCGGCGCGCACGCCGCCATGCTCGCGGCCGGCGAAACGCCGAAAGGCAACGCTGCGCCGGTCAGCCTGCCGATTCCGATCGCGGCGATCGTCGCCCTGAGCCCCTATGCCGATTTCTCCGGCAGCGCGATCAGCGCCCGCTATCAGGCGATCGCCCTGCCCGTCCTCTCGATCAGCGGCGATGCCGATAGCGACGCGGCGGGCGTCGTCGCCTCGCCGTCGATCCGCAAGGCGCCCTTCGAATACATGCCGTCGAAAGACGCCTACCTGCTGTGGCTCGGCAACGCGACGCACGCCGTGTTTTCAGGCGGCGCACCGACGAGTGGAGAAGCTTCCAGCGAAGCCGATACCGGCCGCCAAAGCGCGGGGCAAAGCGCCAATCAGGGCGCACATAAAGGCGGCTCCCGACGCGGCGGCCGGAGCAGCCAGGGTGGCGAGAAAGGCGATTCGGGCATGGCCGGGAGCGACAGCGAGAATGGCCGGATCGGCGGCGGACGCCTCGATGCCGCCACCTCGCCGACCGACCGCGCAATGAACGTCAGCCTCGTGCAGGGCGTCACGACGGCGTTTCTCGACAGCTACCTGAAAGCGGATTCCATCGCGCAGGAGTGGCTGCGCAAGGACGCCCGGCGCTGGATCGGCGGGCGCGGCGAATTGAAGCGGAAATAGCGGAACCTAGCGCCGAGCCGGATCAGGCCAGGTCCCGCTCATCTTTCCAGCGCCCGAGCGCCTCGGCCACGGCGGCGACCACCGCCGGCCAGCCGCCGCCGGCCGGCTGGCGAAACAGGCGCATGTGCTGCGGATACCAGGGCGAATCCGTGCGCCCGGTCAGCCAGCGCCAGTCCGTCCGGTAGTCCGGCAGCATCAGCCAGCAGGGCTTGCCGAGCGCGCCGGCGAGATGGGCGACGGCGGTGTCGACGCTGATCAGCAGGTCGAGACAACTCAGCAGCGCAGCCGTATCGGCGAAGTCTTCCAGAGCATCGTCCAGCGCCAGCAAGGGGAGCGAGGCCGGCGGATGCCTTGCCTCGTCCTCGCCGGCGCCCTTCTGCAGGCTGACGAAGCGCACGCCGGCGACCTGGCCGAGCGGCGCCAGAACCTCGAGCGACGGCAGCGAGCGGTCGGCATCGTTCTCGAAGTTCGCATTGCCCTTCCACACCAGACCGACCCGGATTCCCGAGGCCGGCAGCAGCGCGGCGAACTTCGCCACCCGCACCGGATCGGCCGCGAGATACGGGATGTCCGCCGGAATGCTGTCTAGGCGGGTGGCGCAGTAAAGCGGCAGGCTCATCGCCGGTACCCAGAAGTCCCAGCCCGAGGCCGGCACGTCGTCATGCAGCGACAACACCTCGTCGACGCCGGCCAGGGTGGCGAACAGGGTTTTCAGGCCCGGATGGCAGAGCAGCGAAATCCGCGCCGCGCCCATTTCCTTGAGCCGTGCGGCGTAGCGGCAGAACTGGATCATGTCGCCGTGGCCGGCCTCAAAGCCGATGATCAGCGACTTGCCGGAGAGCGCCTCGCCGCGCCAGCGCGGAAAAACGAAATGCCTGTCCAGCAGATCGTAGGACTGCCGCGCTTCGAAACAGCGCCAGCCTTCTTCGAAACGCCCCTGGCGCAGCAAGAGATAGCTCAGGTTGAAGCTGGCCTTGGCGTAGGCGCCGTCCAGCCCGAGCGCCGTGCGGTAGCACTGCTCCGCTTCCGCCTCCCGTTTCGTGCAGGCGAGCAGCACCCCCAGATTCGACCAGGCCGCCGGCGAATCCGGCGCCAGTTGCAGCGCCTGCCGATAGCATGCATCGGCTTCGGCAAAGCGCTTCTGGCCGAGCAACAGCACGCCGAGATTGAGGAGGATCTGCGCGCTTTCGGGCTGCAGGGCAATGGCCTGCCGATAGCAGGCCTCGGCTTCCGCGAGCGCGCCGGCCCGTTCGCGCAGCAGCGCCAGATTGGCCAGCGCTTCGCCGAAACCGGGGGCCAGCGCCAGCGCCTGCCGGAAGCATTCTTCGGCGCCCCCGGCATCGCCGGCGGCCAGGCGCCGGTTGCCCTCGAAGAACAGGGCTTCGGCCGGAGTGGAGGCAGAAGCGGGATCGGCGGACATCGCAGCGGACACCAAACCGCCCCGCTACTCCGCCTGCGCCTTTTGCTCCAACGCGCCGGATAGCGGAGATACCCGCCAGTCGCCGCCCAGCGCCTTGAGCAGCGCGGCGCTGGCGAGCAGGCGGCGGCCGGTGATATCGAGGCTGCTGCGCTCGGCGCCGAGCGCCGTCGCCTGCGCGGTGACCACGTTCAGATAGCTGACGGTGCCGGCCTGATACTGGTTGTCGGTCAGGCGCAGCGATTCGGCGGCGAATTGCGCCGCCTCGCGCTGCACCTGCGCCTCATCGGCGAGGATACGCAAGCCCGCGAGATTGTCCTCGACGTCCTGGAACGCCGTCAGCACGGCCTGCCGGTAGGTGGCGACGCTCTTATCGTAGAGGGCGATCGCCTGCTCCTTCTGCGCCGAACGCGCGCCGGCGTCGAACAGCGTCATCGCCAGCGCCGGCCCGAGCGACCAGAAGCGGTTGGGCAACGTCAGCAGCTGCGACATGCTGGAATTCTGATAGCCGCCCGTCGCGCTGAAAGTCAGCGCCGGGAAGAACGCTGCCTGGGCGACGCCGATCTGGGCGTTGGCCGCCGCCGCGCGCCGCTCGGCCGCCGCCACGTCGGGCCGGCGCTCGAGCAGGGCCGAGGGCAGCGCGAGCGGAATCGCCGGCAGCGCCGGTACGGCATCGGACGGCGGCAGCGAAAATTCGGCCGGCGCCTTGCCGATCAGCAAGGCGATGGCATGCTCCAGTTGCGCGCGCTGCACGCCGAGGTCGATGGCCTGCGCCTGCGTCGATTTGAGTTGCGTTTCGGCCTGCGCCACGTCGATGCGCCCGGCGACGCCAGCCGCGTAGCGGTTGCGCGTGATCTGCAGCGAGCGCTCGTAGGCCACCACCGTCTCGTCGAGCAGGCGGCGCTGGGCGTCGTTCACGCGCAGTTGCATGTAGCTTTGCACCAGCGTCGCCTGCGCGCTAAGCAGCGCCGCCTGCAGATCGGCGGCGCTCGCCTCGGCCGCCGCCGTGTTCGATTCGACGCCGCGCCCGATGCGCCCCCAGACATCCGCCTCCCAGCTCGCGCCGAGCGACAGGCGGTCAGTGGTGCGCACGCCGCTACCGCTGCTTGTCGTCGTCGTCGTGGTGCTGGCCGTCGTGCCCGACGCGCCCTGGCTGCGGGTCGCCGAAAGACCGCCGGTGACGACCGGGAAATAAGCGGCGCGCGCCGCGCCGAGCACCGCCTGCGCCTGCCGCACCTGCGCGGCGGCGGCGAGCACGTTCTGGTTCGAAATCTCGACCTGCGCGACCAGCCCGTTCAGCTGCGCGTCGCCGTAGCGCTCCCACCAGCTGCCGCGCGGCGCGTCATCGCGCGGCTCGGCCATTTTCCAGCCCTGCGATTCCTTGAACTGTGCCGGCGCAGCCACCTCGGGGCGATGGTAATCGGGACCGACGGCGCAGCCGGCCAGGGTCGCCAAGGCGCAGAGCAGCGCGGCGCGGGTGGTTCGTGTGTTCATGGTGAGTTTCATTTTGTGGCTAGGCGGTTTTCAGGATTGATTTGATGGGTGGCGCGAAGTGATCGTTGGACAGTGCCGTTCAGACATTCGCAGCCGCATCGCTGGAGCCCGCGCCGAATGGCGATCTACGCGTGCAACGCCTGAAGAGTGGCGTATTTATTGGTTTTCCGAGCCACATGCTGGTAGAACGTCGATTGGCGCGGCTTTTCGCGCAGGTCGCCTCGAAAGTAGTGTTAGGCATCTTTGCCGATTGCATGAAGCCGTCTTGTTTCATCCATTGCCATAAGTTCACGCCCCTTATTCATTTGTTCCTCAGTCGGTTCTGGCAAGTCACGAAAATGTTTCTCCCAACGCTGGGCCAGTGCATTAAGCGAGATTTCATCTGTTCTTCCTCTGTGGAGTTGGGGAGCAATTAGCGAGTAGAGCTCGGGAGCCAAGTCCTTTTCTTCCATCGCACGTTTGAACACCCACAGATAAATGTCACTTAGCTCTAGACCCGCGCTAACAAGGCCAGATGAGAACTCAATCGGAATAGCGGGGACTCCCTTGAAACTGATTTCTGGGAGCCCCGGGCCATTCTCGAAATGAATGGATCGTGCGGAGGCGTAAAAATCAGCGAGGTTTTTTTGTGATTTATTGAATTGGGATTGCTGATCAACGATGACGCGAGAAGCACTTCGTTTTGTCTTATTTAGTCTCGCCGCGATGCCAAGCATTACTGATTGGAACCCAATGATGTTTGGCATTACCGATAGGCGATCTTTCTTGGTCTTGGTGTTGTAGCAGATTTCGCTTGGGTTCTTCTCGGCCCATTCCAGCGTGTCTGTAATTAGCTGGCGTGATCGTGCATCAGGCAACTGATGAACGCGGGCGCGGAGTTGGGCACATACCTGCACTAAGCCCTGATTTGACTTGGCATCATTCGCCTCCAGCCTAGCGTCCCAAGCGCGACTTGCTAGGTCTTCATCAAATAACGTTGCGACCTTTAGGAGAAGAATGTAACGCAACGGGGTCCAATAGCCGGTCCAAGTAACGGCTGGATTTAGTCCTTGGTCGAACACCTGATCGAAGAAGGAAATGATCGCGTGGTCAGGCTTCGCAACACGATATACGTCGAACCGAAGATCAAGCTGCTTCTGGAGTTGGCAAATATCTTTGACGATTTCTACTAGTCCACCGTTGCCCATCTCTGCCGCATGCAATCGTTGCACGCCAAGACGTTTTCGTATTCGTCGAAGACGCTCTGCGGCAAGGAAGTCGACATTGACCTTACTCGACAAAACACCGTAAAACAGCATAGGCTGGTCGGGATCGAACAGTTTCGGTCCGGTATGACCGCTCTCGTCTATGTAGAAGTACATGGCTATGCGATATACCTAACGTGGATCAGGGGCGCTGCGCGGCGTTATCGCGCAGCGTCCCCTGCTCCGTCGTAAAAAGGGGCCAGGCTCATTCTCCAATCTTGCTAGCCCGGAATCTCGGGTTCGACGAGTGTTGCAAGTTGCGCAAGGGACTCCTGCCACCCGAGGTAGCACATCTCGACGGGAATAATCGCAGGTATTCCTTCTTGCACGATGCTGATCTCGGCTCCGCAGGACAGCTTCGTTAAAACCACCGTCACCTGAATTTCTCCGGGCAAATTCGGATCGTCAAATTTGTCGGTGTAGCGAATTCGCTCGTGGGGAACGAGTTCGAGATACTCGCCACCAAACGAGTGACCACTCCCGGTCGTGAAATTCGTGAACGACATCCGAAAAGTGCCACCAACCTTTGCATCCAAATGGTGAACCTTGCATGTGAACCCGTATGGCGGTATCCACTTCGCCATTGCGTCGGCGTCCAGGAACGCCCGATAAATGCGCTCCGGAGGCGCGCGGAGTACACGATGCAGTCGTACCGTACCTGTAGTCATTTACGATTCTCCTTTCGTCACTTCCATTTGAGATTCAGCTTTCGATTGGACGTTGCACAATCTCGCAGGTAAACGCAAATAGGGGTCAGACCCGTTTGTTTTAGGGTTGGGCATTGCCAATTGATTCCGCAACGGCGTGCTACTTTTGTTCGGCCCAGTAGCCAGGGCGCCGTCTATGATGTGCCACGGCAAGAATTCGAAGTTCTTCCGCAGCGACCTGATAGATGATGCTGTACGGGAATCTGCGCAAAATGTACTGGTGGCGATTGCCACGAAATTGTGCGCCGAGCAGTGGATTGGCCAGAACGAGATTGACCGTCCGTTCGAACTCAGCCACAAACGCGAGACCAAGCTCGACATTCGCTTTCAGCGTGTAGAACGCAGCCGCATCGTGCAGTTCCGCGAAGGCCGGCGGGGCAACGACGAGCTTCACTTGAGTGCCGCGCGGACCTGCGCAAGCGCATCGGCAATCGGGATAACTTGTACGGCACCACTCTCGATTTCAGAAATTCTTCGCTCGGTTTCGACGGCCCACGCTTCCTCGATTTCGGTATCTTCATCGAGACTGGCGAGCAATAGCTGGGCAAAAGCGGCGCGTTCACCGGCCGTTAGTTTCAATGCCTCGGCTTCGAGCAATTCGAGTTGATTTCCCATGGCTAGAGCCTCCGTAGAGATGATTGGGATTGTACTGCGAGCTAGTGCAGAGCGATGGTGACGCCCAACGTTACTTGAAACCTAAATGACGGAATGCCTCCCGTCAAACAAGCCATGCAAAACAGCGCAACAGCGCTCCCCGCTCACGGCAACGCCCCCGCTTCGGCGGCCGGCGCGGTGCCCGCTTTGCGAAAACTCCCGCGCAAACGCCGCCCCCACCCGCCGAGCCGGTCCAGATACAGATAAACCACCGGCGTCGTATACAGCGTCAGCAACTGGCTCAAAATCAGCCCACCAACAATCGAAATCCCCAGCGGCTGCCTCAGCTCGGCGCCGTCGCCGCTGCCCAGCGCGAGCGGCAGCGCGCCGAACAGGGCGGCCATGGTGGTCATCATGATCGGGCGGAAGCGCAGCAGGCAGGCTTCGCGGATCGCTTCATGCGGTTCGAGGCCGCGCTCGCGCTGCCCTTGCAGCGCGAAGTCGATCATCATGATGGCGTTTTTCTTGACGATGCCGATCAGCAGGATGACGCCGATCAGGGCGATGATGCTGAAGTCGGTCTTGAAGGCGAGCAAGGCGAGGATCGCGCCGACGCCGGCCGAGGGTAGCGTGGAGAGGATGGTCACCGGGTGGATCAGGCTCTCGTAGAGCACGCCGAGCACGATATAGACGGCGACCAGCGCGGCCAGGATGAGCAGCGGCTGATTGGCGAGCGAGGCCTGAAAGACCTTGGCCGTTCCCTGGAAGCTGCCGTGCACGGTGGCCGGCACGCCGATTTTCAGCATCGCCGCGTCGATCGCCGCGGTGGCGTCGGAGAGCGCGACGCCGACCGGTAGATTGAAGGAGATGGTCGACGCGGCGAACTGGCCCTGGTGGTTCACGGCGAGCGGCGTCGCCGTTGCTTCCCAGCGCGCGAAGGCGGAAAGTGGCACCTGCGTCGGCACCTGCGTCGTCGTGCCGTTGGCGCCCGGCCCGATGACGAAAACGTCCTTCAGGCTTTCCGGGCTCTGCCAGTATTGCGGCGCCGCTTCCATCACCACGCGGTACTGGTTGAGCGGGTGGTAGATGGTCGATACCTGGCGCTGGCCGAAGAGGTCGTTGAGGGTCGCGTCGATCAGCTTCTGGTTGAGGCCGAGCCGGGCCACGGCGTCGTGATCGACGACCAGCGAGGTCTGCAGGCCCTTGTCCTGCTGGTCGGTGTTGACGTCGGCGAGTTCGGGCAGCTGGCTGAAGGCGGCGCGGATGCGTGGCTCCCAGCTGCGCAGCTCGTCGATGCTGTCGCCCTGCAGCGTGTACTGGTATTGCGCGTTGGCCGAGCGGCCGCCGACGCGGATGTCCTGCACCGCCTGCAGGAAGAGATTGGCCCCCGGCTCGTGCGCCAGTTTTTTGCGCAGGCGGCCGATCACCTGGTCGGCCGTCATGTCGCGTTCGGACAAGGGTTTCAGGGCGACGAACATCATGCCGGTGTTGCGCTGCCCGCCGCCGGTGAAGCCGATCACGTTATCGACCGCCGGGTCCTGGCGCACGATGTCGATGAAGGTGGCAAGCTTGTCGCGCATGGCCTGGAAGGAAATGCTCTGGTCGGCTTGGATGTTGCCGGTCAGCCGGCCGGTGTCCTGCTGCGGGAAAAAGCCCTTCGGCACGATGGTGTAGAGGTAGATGTTGAAGCCGACCGTCGCCAGCAGGACGAGCATCGTGATGCGGCTGTGCCTGAGCGCCAGGTCGAGCGAACGCCGGTAGCCGCCGAGCATCGCCGCGAAGACGTGCTCGCTGAAACGGGCCAGGCGCCCTACCCCCTCCTTCGGCTGCGCGCGCAGCAGGCGGGCGCACATCATCGGCGTCGCGGTCAGCGAAACGACCAGCGAGATCAGGATGGCGGCCGAAAGGGTGACGGCGAACTCGCGGAAGAGCCGGCCGACGATGCCGCCCATGAGCAGGATCGGGATGAAGACGGCGATCAGCGAGAAGCTCATCGAGAGCACCGTGAAGCCGACTTCGCGCGCGCCCTGCAGGGCGGCGGCGAACGGCTTCATGCCTTCCTCGATGTGGCGCGAGATGTTTTCGAGAACGACCACCGCGTCGTCCACGACGAAGCCGGTGGCGATGGTCAGCGCCATCAAGGAGAGGTTGTTGAGGCTGTAGCCGGCGAGATACATGACGCCGAACGTGCCGATCAGCGAGACCGGCACGGCGACGATCGGCACCAGCGCGGCGCGGCCGTTGCGCAGGAAGAGGAAAACCACCATGACGACGAGCGCCACCGAGATGAGCAGCGTGCGCTCGACTTCGCGCAGCGAGGCGCGGATGGTCGGCGTGCGGTCCATCACCACGTTGAGTTCGATGGCCGCCGGAATCGAGGCGTGCAGCTGCGGCAGCAGCGCTTTCACCGCATCGACGGTCTCGATGATGTTGGCGCCGGGTTGCCGATTGACGGTCAGCATCACCGCGGGCCGGCCGTTGTGCAGCCCGGCGTTGCGCACGTCCTGCACCGAGTCCTGCACGTCGGCCACGTCGCCGAGGCGGACGGCGGCGCCGTTGCGATAGGCGATGACCAGCGGCAGGTAGTCGGCGGCTTTCGTTGCCTGGTCGTTGGCGAGGATCTGCCAGTGCCGCTCGCCGTCTTCGAGGGCGCCTTTCGGCCGGTTGGCGTTGGCTGCGGCGATCGCCGTGCGCACGTCCTCGGCGCCGATGCCGGCGCGCGACAGCGCACCGGGGTTGAGTTCGACGCGCACCGCCGGCAGCGAGCTGCCGCCGACGCTGACCTGGCCGACGCCCTTCACCTGCGAAATCTTCTGCGCAATGATCGTCGAGCCGGCGTCGTACATCTGGCCGCGCGTCAGCGAATCCGAGGTCAGCGAAAGGATCATGATCGGCGCGTCGGCTGGATTCACCTTGCGGTAGGTCGGATTGCTCGGCAGGCCGCTCGGCAGCAGGCTGCGCGCGGCGTTGAGCGCGGCCTGCACATCGCGCGCGGCGCCGTTGATGTTGCGGTCGAGGTCGAACTGCAGGGTGATGCGCGTATTGCCGAGCGAACTGCTCGAGGTGATCTCGGTCACCCCGGCGATCACGCCGAGCGAGCGTTCGAGCGGCGTCGCGACGGTGGCGGCCATCGTGTCCGGGCTCGCACCGGGCAAGGAAGCCTGCACCGAGATGGTTGGAAAATCCACCTGCGGCAGCGGCGAGACCGGCAGGAGCTTGAAGGCGACCGCGCCGAACAGCGCGATGCCCAGCGTCAGCAGCGTGGTGGCGACCGGGCGGCGGATGAAGATGGCGGAGATGTGCATGACCGTTCAGACCGCCGGCTCGTCCGCTTCATCCGACGAGAAGCGGCTGTGCAGGCGCCGGCCGAAGCGGAGCGCCAGGCGGTCGAAGGCGAGGTAGATCACCGGCGTCGTGAATAGCGTCAGCATCTGGCTGACCAGCAGGCCACCGACCATGACCAGCCCGAGCGGATGGCGCAGCTCGGAACCGACGCCGGTGCCGAGCATCAGCGGCAGCGCGCCGAGCAGCGCGGCCATGGTGGTCATCAGGATCGGCCGGAAGCGCAGCAGGCAGGCTTCGAAGATCGCGTCGCGCGGCGCCTTGCCCTGCACGCGTTCGGCCTCCAGCGCGAAGTCGATCATCATGATCGCGTTCTTCTTGACGATGCCGATCAAGAGCACGATGCCGATGATCGCGATCACGTCGATGTCGGTGCGCGACAAAAGCAGCGCGAGCAGCGCGCCGACGCCGGCCGAGGGCAGCGTGGACAGGATGGTCACCGGATGGATGTAGCTCTCGTAGAGCACGCCGAGCACGATGTACATGACGACGATGGCGGCCAGTATGAGCAGCAGCGTGTTGTCGAGCGAGGCCTGGAAGGCCAGCGCGGCGCCCTGAAAACCGGTCTTCACGCTGGCCGGCAGGCCGAGTTCGCGCTCGACGGCGTGGATCGCCTTGACCGCGTCGCCGAGCGAGGCGCCGGGCGCCAGGTTGAAGGACAGCGTGGCGGCCGGGAACTGCCCGATATGGTTGATCGAGAGCGGCATGCTGCGCTCGGAGAAACGGGCGATGGCCGAGAGCGGCACCTGCGCGCTCACGCCGTTGGCCGTCGACACGATGTAAATCCCGTCGAGCGCCGGCAGGCCCTGCTGGAATTCCGGCTTCACTTCGAGCACGACGCGATAGGTGTTCGACTGCGTGAAGATGGTCGATACCAGGCGCTGGCCGAAGGCGTTGTAGAGCGCGTTGTCGATCGCCGCCGGCGTGATGCCGAGGCGGCTGGCGCTGGCCCGGTCGATGTCGACGTAGGCCTGCACGCCCTGATCCTGCACGTCGCTCGCCACGTCGGCGAGCAACGGCAGCTGGCGCATGCGCTCAAGCAGCTTCGGCACCCATTCGGCGAGTTCAGCCGGATTGGCGTCCTCGACGCTGAACTGGTACTGCGTGCGGCTGACGCGGTTCTCGATGGTCAGATCCTGCACCGGCTGCATGAACATCGAAATGCCGGCGACCTGCTCGACCTTCGGCTGCAGGCGGCGGATCACGGCGCTGGCATCGGGATCGTCCACACCGCGCACATGCTTGGCCTTCAGGTTGATCAACAGGCGGCCGCTGTTCAGCGTCGTGTTGGCGCCATCGACGCCGATGAACGACGACAGGCTGTCGACCGCCGGGTCCTGCAGCACGACGTCGACCAGCGCCTGCTGGCGCTCGCCCATCGCGGCGAAGGAGATCGACTGCGGCGCCTCGGTGATGCCCTGGATGACGCCGGTGTCCTGCACCGGGAAGAAGCCCTTGGGCACGAAGATGTAGAGCAGCACGGTGAGCGCCAGCGTGGCGAAGGCGACGAGCAGCGTGGCGAACTGGCGGTCGAGCACCCAGTTGAGCATGCGCCCGTAGCGCGCGATCACCGTATCCAAGAAGGCGCCGCTCTTGCGAAAGAACCAGCCTTGCTCGGCCTCCGGCGTGTGATGCAGCAGGCGGGCGCACATCATCGGCGTCAGCGTCAGCGAGACCACCGCCGAGATCAGGATGGCGACGGCCAGCGTGATGGCGAACTCGCGGAACAGGCGGCCGACCACGTCGCTCATGAAGAGCAGCGGAATCAGCACGGCGATCAGCGAGACGGTCAGCGAAATGATCGTGAAGCCGATCTGCTCGGCGCCCTTCAGCGCGGCGTCGAGCGGCGAATCGCCCTTCTCGACGTAGCGCGCGATGTTCTCGATCATCACGATGGCGTCGTCGACGACGAAGCCGGTGGCGATGGTCAGCGACATCAGCGTCAGATTGTTGATCGAGAAGCCGGCCAGATGCATGACGCCGAAGGTGCCGACCAGCGAGAGCGGCACGGCGACGCTCGGGATGATGGTGGCCGGCACGTTGCGCAGGAAGACGAAGATCACCATGACGACCAGCATGACCGAGAGCAGCAGCTCGATGCGCACGTCCTCGATCGAGGCGCGGATCGTCGTCGTGCGGTCGGTCAGGATCTGCACGTCGATCGACGACGGCAGCGCCGCCTGCAATTGCGGCAGCAGCTTCTTGATGCGGTCGACCGTCTCGATGACGTTGGCGCCGGGCTGGCGCTGGATGTTGAGGATCACTGCCGGATGTTGCTTTCCGTCGACCATCGACCACGCCGCGAGGCGCGCGTTCTCGGCGCCGTCGATGACGTCGGCGACATCGGTCAGACGGATCGTCGCGCCGTTCTTCCAGGCGATGATCAGCTGCCTGTAGTCGGCGGCCGATTTCAACTGGTCGTTGGCGTCGATCGTCGAGGCGCGCGTCGGGCCATCGAAGCTGCCCTTCGCCGAATTGACGTTGGCGTTGCCGATCGCCGTGCGCAGGTCGTCGAGGTTGAGGCCGTTGGCCGCCAGCGCTTTCGGATTGGCCTGCACGCGCACCGCCGGCCGTTGCCCGCCGCCGATGCTGACCAGGCCGACGCCGGGCACCTGCGAGAGCTTCTGCGCGAGGCGCGTATCGACCAGATCCTCGACCTTCGGCAAGGGCAGCGTTTCGGAAGTGATCGCCAGCGCCATGACCGGCGCGTCGGCCGGATTGACCTTGCTGTAGATCGGCGGCATCGGCAGATCGGTCGGCAGGAAGGAGCCGGAGGCGTTGATCGCCGCCTGCACCTGCTGCTCGGCGATGTCGAGGCTGAGATCGAGCGTGAATTGCAGGGTGATCACCGAGGCGCCGCCGGAACTCGACGACGACATCTGGTTGAGGCCTGGCATCTGCCCGAACTGGCGCTCGAGCGGCGCGGTGATCGACGAGGTCATCACGTCGGGGCTGGCGCCGGGGTACAGCGTGGTGACCTGGATTGTCGGGTAGTCGACCTCGGGCAGCGCCGAGACGGGCAGGAAGCGATAGGCGAGCAGACCGGCGAGCAGGATCGCCAGCATCAGCAGCGAGGTCGCTACCGGCCGCAGGATGAAGAGGCGGGAGGGATTCATTGCGCGCCTTGGTTGCCGGAATTGCCTCCCGCTTTACCGCCCTCGCCCCCCTCGCGGTTGCGCCGCATTTCGCGCATGCGTTGCTTGCGCTCTTCCTCGGGCAGTTTCTTGATTTCCTCGCCGAACTCGCCACGGTCGATGCGCGCATTGGTCTCCGCCCAGCGCTTGGCGCGCTCCTCGGGCGTGGCGCCTGCGCCGGAGCCACCCGCCGCTTTGCCACTGCCCTTGCCACCGTTCTCGTGCGCCGCCTTGGCGCCGTCCTTGCCAGCATTTTCGCGGGCGGCCGGGCTCGTCACCTCGACCCTGGCGCCCTGGCGCAGCTTGTCGGCGCCGTCGACCACCACCTGCTCGCCGGGTTCGAGGCCTTTCTCGATCGCCACCAGTTCCGCCGTAGTCGCTCCGAGCGTGACGGCGCGTGTGCTCACCGTCTTCTCTTCGCCATTGACGACGTAGACGAAGGTACCCAGCGTGCCGCGCTGGATCGCCGCGACTGGGACCAGCGTGGCCTTGCTGCGCGTTTCGACGCGCAGGCGGGCATTGACGAACTGGTTCGGAAACAGGCCGTTGTCGGCGTTGGCGAATTCGGCCTTGAGCTTGACCGTGCCGGTCGTCGCGTCGATCTGGTTGTCCAGCGTCAGCAGCTTGCCGCTCGCCAGCTTGACCTTGCCCTCGCGGTCCCAGGCATCGACCAGCAGCTTCTCGCCGGCCTGCACGCGCGTTGCTACCGGCCCGAGGCTATCCGACGGGATGGCGAAGATGACCGTGATCGGCTGCGTCTGCGTGATGACGACGAGGCCGGTGGCGTCGCTGGCATGGACCATGTTGCCGACGTCGACCTGGCGCAAGCCGAGACGTCCGGAAGCCGGCGCGCTGATCCGCGTGAAATCGAGCTGCAGCCGGGCATTATCGACGGCGCCGCGATCGGTCTGCACCGTTCCCTGATACTGGCGCACCAGCGCTTCCTGGGCATCGACCTGCTGCCGGGCGATCGAATCCTTGGCCTGCAGATCGCGGTAGCGCGCCAGGTCGAGCTGCGCATTGGCCAGCAGGGCCTGATCGCGCACCAGCTGGCCACTGGCCTGTTCGAGCTGCGCCTGGAACGGGCGCGGGTCGATTTCGGCGAGCACCTCGCCGGCCTTCACCATCTGCCCCTCCTGGAAGACGACGCGCTGCAACTGGCCGTCGACGCGCGGCTTGACGGTAACCGTATTGCGCGCCGTGACGGTGCCCAGGGCGTTGATCACCACGTCGATGTCGCCGCGTTGCGCGCTGGCGGCGAGTACCGGCACCGGCCGGCCGTTGCCGTCGCCGCGCCGTCCGGCACCTCCGGATGGCGTCTGCGCATCGGTACGAGTGACGAAATAGACCGCCGCCGTACCGGCGGCAAGCAGCGCGCCGATGACGATCCAGAGCGTTTTTTTGTTCATGCTGTGCGTGTTCCTGTGAGCGGCCGGTAACGGAGTCTGGCGGAGAAAATCGGAAAGCCATGAGTCCGGCGGTAAGGGAGCAGCGAAATATAGCAAATAAACCGTGCGCGCTTGCCGCCTGGGAATATTTGGTAATACTTTTGTGCCGCGTCCTGTAGGAGCGCAGATTTTCTGCGCGATCGGCGGGTGCTCGCTGATACGCTGCAATCGCCCAGTGAAACTGGGCTCCTACCCGACGGGGTGGTTGATCATGCGGTGCGTCGCAATGGATATACCTTTTTCATTCATGCAATCGCCTTGCCGCAGCGCGCGTGCCTTGCGGAAACACGTTATTCTTGATGGCCGAACCGCAGCAAGAAGCATCGCAAGAACCCGTCATGACCCCAATGAAGCTAACGCTCAAAACCTCGGCCCTTTTGCTCGCCGCGCTGGCGCTGACCGCCGGTGGCGTCGTCTATTACCGCAACAACGCCGCCCTCTCGCCGGAACAACGCTACAAGCTGCAGGCGATCGAGAAAGGCAGCCTGACGCAGACCGTCTCGGCCAACGGCACGCTCAACCCGGTGGTGCTGGTCAACGTCGGCACGCAGGTTTCCGGCACAGTGACCAGGCTCTATGTCGATTTCAACGACAAGGTCACCGCAGGCCAGCCGCTGCTCGAGCTCGACCGATCCCTGCTCGCCGCACAGGCGCAGCAGAGCGCGGCCAACGTGGTCAATGTCAGCGCGGCGCTCGATCTGGCCCGCGCCAACGAAGCCCGCATGCAGGCGCTGTTCGCGCAGGACTACGTTTCCCGGCAGGAACTCGAGCAGGCCGTGCAGGCGCGCAAATCGGCCGAAGCGCAACGGGTGCAGGCCAGGGCGGCGGCCGACAAGGATCGCGTCAACCTCGCCTACACCACCATCCGCTCGCCGGTCTCCGGCGTCGTCGTCAGCCGCGTCGTCGACCTCGGGCAGACCGTCGCCGCCAGCCTGCAAACGCCGACCCTCTTCCAGATCGCGCAGGATCTTTCGGAAATGCGCATCGACACGAGCTTCGCCGAGGCCGACATCGGCAGCATCAAGGTCGGGCAGCCGGTCCGCTTCACCGTCGATGCCTTCCCGAACCGGAACTTCCAGGGGCAGGTGCAGCAGATCCGCCTCAACGCGACGACGCAGCAGAACGTGGTGACCTACAACGTGCGCGTCTCGCTCTCCAACCCCGAGCAGATCCTGCTGCCCGGCATGACGGCTTACGTCAATATCGCGGTCCAGAGCCGCGAGGACGTGCTGCTCGTGCCGAACGCCGCGCTGCGCTTCAAGCCGGCCGATGGGCAGACGGCGGCCGAACAGAACAAGCCGGCGGCCGGCGAAACGCGGAACAACGGCCAGTCGGCAAGCGGCGGCCGGCCGGGAAAGAAACGCGACACGGCGAGCGGCACCGTTTTCATCATCGACGGTGGCGAGCTGAAGCCGGTCAATATCCAGCTCGGCATCACCGACAACCGCAACACCGAGGTCGTCGGCGGCGACCTGAAGGCGGGCGACAAGGTGGTCGCCGGCGAGAGCACCCCCAACGCCACCGGCAAACCGAGCAGCGTGGGCATGAGGATGTTCTGATGTCCGGCGCAACAAGCACCGTGATTCGCGTTTCCGGGCTCGGCAAATCCTACGTCACGGCGGCAGGTCTGTTCCCGGCGCTCAAAGGCGTCGACCTGACGATAGCCGCAGGCGAGTTCGTGGCGATCATGGGGCCTTCGGGCTCCGGTAAATCGACCTTCATGAACCTGCTCGGCTGCCTCGATACGCCGAGCAGCGGCGACTATTTTCTGGTCGATCGCAATGTCGCGCACATGGCGGCCGACGAACTCGCGACGCTGCGCAACCGCACCATCGGCTTCGTCTTCCAGGGCTTCAACCTGCTGCCGCGCATGAGCCTGGAAGACAACGTGGCCTTGCCCCTCGTCTATTCGGGCATCGAACGAGAAGCGCGCCGCGCGAAAGCCCGCGCGATGCTCGCCCGGGTCGGCCTGGGCAATTACGCGCAGTCGCTGCCGAGTCGGATTTCCGGCGGCCAGCAGCAGCGCGTCGCGATTGCGCGCGCGCTGGTCAATTCGCCGCAACTGATCCTCGCCGACGAGCCGACCGGCAACCTCGACAGCCATACCAGCGAAGAAATCATGGCGCTCTTCGAGGAACTGAACCGGGAAGGCATCACCGTCGTGATCGTCACGCACGAACCGGACATCGCCGCGCACGCCAAACGGCAGGTTCGCTTTCTCGACGGGCATATCGTCAGCGATGCCCTTACGGAAAACCGCGCAATGCCCGACCGCGAGGCCGCGCCATGCTGATGACCATGCTCGGCGAAGCCTGGCATGCGATGGGCGCGAACCGCCTGCGCACGGCGCTGACCATGCTTGGCATGGTGATCGGCGTCGGCTCGGTGGTGCTCATGATGGCCATCGGCCAGGGCGCGCAATACGCCGTGGCGCAGACGATCAGCACGATGGGCAGCAACCTCTATATCGTCGTCGCCGGATCGACCAGCACGGCCGGCGTGCGCAGCGGCAGTGGCGGCGGACCGACGCTCAACGTCGCCGATGCCGAGGCGATCGGCGAACTCGACGGCGTCGCCAACGTCGCGCCAGTGCATCAGGGCACACAGCAGCTCGTCTATGGCCCGAACAACTGGAGTTCGACGGTGGTCGGCACGACGCCCGCCTACCTCGACGCGCGCTCGTGGAACATCGTCAGCGGCTACGCCTTCAGCGATTCCGACGTGCGTTCGGCAAGCCGCGTCGCCCTGATCGGCAAGACCGCCGCCGAGAACCTGTTCGGCACCGACGACCCGCTCGGCAAGACGATCCGCATCCGGCAAAGCCCGTTCGCCATCGTCGGCGTGCTCGGCGCCAAGGGGCAGAACCTCGACGGGCGCGACCAGGACGACACCGTGATCATTCCGCTCACCACCGCCCAGCGCAAGGTGTTCGGCACGCCGTTCCAGGGCTCGGTGCGCGTCGTGATGGTGCAGGCCAGTTCGGCGGAAGCGATGCCGATCGTCGAGAAGTCGGTCACCGCCCTGCTCCGCCAGCGCCACCGCATCCGCGAAGGCACCGACAACGATTTCTACATCCGCAACCTGGCCGCGGCGGCCGACTCCGCCGCCGAAACGACGCGCGTCATGTCGCTGCTGCTCGGCGCCATCGCCTCGGTCTCGCTGCTCGTCGGCGGCATCGGCATCATGAACATCATGCTCGTCTCGGTCACCGAACGGACCCGCGAAATCGGCATCCGCATGGCCATCGGCGCGCGCCAGAAGGACATCCTCACCCAGTTCCTGCTCGAAGCGATCATGATCTCGGTCGCCGGCTGCCTGATCGGCCTCGTCCTCGGCATCGGCGGCGCGCTGCTCACCAACGCGATCACCGACATGGTGATCGTCATCTCGGGCAGCTCGGTGCTCGTCGCCTTCGGCGTGGCGGCCGGTGTCGGTGTGTTCTTCGGCTTCTATCCGGCACGCAAGGCGGCGGCGCTTGATCCGATCGAGGCGCTGCGCTACCAGTAACGGCGAACGGGCGTCCCGCTGCCTGAAAAACTCCTGGCCGATCGACATATGCCGCTGAATTGAGCGCACAATGCTTTCGCGTAGCCGAAAAATGCCTGCCATACAAAGGCGACACCATCAGCTTGCCGCAACACGGTAATATTTAACGAATGCAAGGTAAGAGGACGCGATCTTGAACGTAGAAGATTCCGACCAGCTCATCACCTGGGATGAGATCTACCGCTTCGGCGTGGCAGAAATCGACGACCAGCACTTCTGCCTGTTCGACCTATTGAATCGTACTTGGTCGGCGCTCAAGGCAGGCGCCGATACGCAGACGATTCTCCATGTCGTTGAGGAACTCGAGAAATACACCGTCGTTCATTTCAGCGCCGAAGAGGATTTCATGTGCGCCATCGGGTATCCCCGTTTTGCCGTCCACAAGGCAGCCCATGACCAGTTCGTTGTGCGGCTAAGGCGGGAAAAGGCGTCGGTAAGCCGCGGTCACATGATCAGCGACGACATGCTGCTCTTCCTGAAAGACTGGCTGATCAGCCACATTCTGGTGGTGGACCGGGAATACGCCGCCTTTGCCGGACTTCGTGTATCGCCGAACGTGGTTGGTCGCTACGGGCTCTGCTAGTGCCAGCCGGTGATTCCGTCTTTTACCCGGCGCGCACGGCGGGTCGCCACGCCAGGCCTACCAACGCCACCACGCAAAACGCCGCGCCAGTCTGGAAGGTCGCCGACGCCCCGAACAGATCCCACAGCAGTCCGGCGACGCCGCTCGCCACCAGCATGGCGATCCCGCTCATCAGATTGAAGAAGCCGTAGGCGGTGCCGCGCAGGTCGGCCGGCGCGGTGTCGGCGACCATCGTCGCCAGCAGGCCCTGCGTGATGCCCATGTGGATGCCCCAGAGGGCGACGCCGGCGATCACGACGCTCCAGTGGTCGTTGCTGGCGAGCACCAGGTCCGCTGCGATCAGCACGACCAGCCCGAGCGCCAGCAGCCGGGTGTGGCTCATGCGGTCGGAGAGTTTGCCGAAGGGATAGGCCGCGAGGGCGTAGATCAGATTCATCGCCACCATCACGAGCGGCACCAGGGCCACGGGGATGCCGCCCTGTTGCGCGCGCAGGACGAGGAAGGCCTCGCTGAAGCGGGCCAGGGTAAACACGGCGCCGATCCCTACCACCCACCAGTACGGCGCGCCGAGGCGCCTGAGGTTTTCCCGGCGGACCGGATTGGAGCGCGGACGATCCGCGTGGCGCTCGGGTTCGCGGATGCCGAAGCAGAGCAGCGCGACGGCCATCAGGCCCGGAATCACCGCGACCCAGAACACCGCTCGGAAATCGTTGGCCCACAGCAGCATCAAGCCGACCGCCAGCAGCGGACCGAGAAAGGCGCCGACAGTATCGAGCGACTGGCGCAGCCCGAACGCCGCACCCCGCAGCTGCGGCGGCGCGATGTCGGCCACCAGCGCGTCGCGCGGCGCGCCGCGTACGCCCTTGCCGACGCGGTCGAGCAGGCGTGCCGTAAGCACGATACCGAGCGTGGGGGCGATGGCGAACAAGGGTTTGGTCAGTGCCCCCAGGGCGTAGCCGAGGATGGCGAGCCCCTTGCGCTTGCCCAGGTAATCGCTCAAGGCGCCCGAAAAAACCTTGACGATCAGCGCCGTCGATTCGGCCAGCCCTTCGACGAGACCGACCGCGAGCGCGCTGGCGCCCAGCGTGCCGACCATGAACAGCGGTAGCAGGCTGTGGATCATCTCGGATGAAATGTCCATCAGCAGGCTGACGAAGCCGAGCACCCAGACGCCGGCCGGCATCTGGCTCAAGGTGCTTTTTGTTGTCACTGCCGATGTGCTCATCGCGCCTCTCCCCGATCGCCCCCGACCTGCCATGCCGGATTGTTGCGGCAATCGAGCAACTGGAAAAACTGGTAGGTCGTCGCGCCTTTACTCTGAAACCGCCGCTTCACCCGCCGGCAAATGGATGATGCCGGTATTGTAGATGTACTCGAACAGGTTTCCGTAGCGCCCCCATTCGATCGCGACCCGCAAGGCCGATTTGGCGTTTTCCTCGTTCAAGGTGAAGCGCAGCAGGCGGAGGAAAAGATCCTCGTGCAAATCCCCCGAGGGATCCTGCTCCAGCCCATGCCGGATATAGGCCACCAAGGGGACATTTTCCTGCAGCTGATGGCCGAACACGACATGACGTTCCGATTGGTCTGTCCGCACGTATTGATCGCCCAAGGGCGTCAAGATGATGTCGCCCGCATCCAGAACGGCAAAGCCCAGTAACGTAAGCGCCTTGGATACATCGAGAAGCTCCTGGTCGGTGAGGTCCGTTTCCTCGGCCAGTTTGGGCAAGTCCGCCCGTCCGGCAAATGCTTCTCCGGCAAGAACTTCGAGAATACCCTCCATGCGGGCGATGTCGGCTTCGGGCAAGCGGTCGCCCAGTTGCAGCTTGACCTCTTTCTCGCTGATACGACCGTGCCGCATCGACCCGGCGGTCATCAGTCCATAAACGTTGTCGATCAGCAAACGGACTCCGGAACTTTCAACTTGCCGCGGACGAGCAAGGGATACGGCCAGTTCGTCGCGCACGCGCCCCGGATCGCTGGCGAATACGAGCACCCGGTCGGCCATCATCACCGCTTCTTCAATGTTGTGCGAGACGACCAGGATCGCCTTGGTAGAAATCTGCCCGCTCCCCCAAAGCTCCAGAATATCTTCGCGCAAGCGTTCGCCGGTCAGGACATCGAGCGCTGAAAACGCTTCGTCCATGAGCAGCACCTCGGGCTCCAGCACCAGTGCACGAGCGATACCGACGCGCTGACGCATGCCGCCGGACAGTTCACGGGGCAAGGCCCCCTCGAAACCCGACAGGCCAATCAGCTCGATCGCGGCTTCGGCACGCTCGGCGCGCTCTTTGGGCGGCATCCCCTTGGCCTCAAGCCCGAGTTCCACATTCTTTTGCACGGTCAGCCAGGGAAACAATGCGAAGGACTGAAAGACCATGCTGATGCCGTCGGCAGGACCGTAGAGCGGAAGCCCACGGTAAAGAACCTGACCATCGTCCGCCGGAATCAGCCCCGCCATGATGCGCAACATGGTGGACTTCCCGGAACCCGACTGACCGAGCAAGGCGACGATCTCGCCTTCGTTGAGCGTGAAATCGACGCCTTCGAGGACGGAACGGGCCGAACCGTCGGCCGATCTGAACGACTTGCCGACGGATTTGAGTTCGATAATTGGTGTCGTCATTTCGCCCATCCCTAGAAGTGCAGGCGGTTTTCGGCCATGCGATACAGCCGCCGCCAGATAAAGTGGTTAAAACTCATGACGAATACGCACATCACGCCGATTCCCAGAGCAATTCTCGGAAAATCGCCGACCGCGGTCATTTCGGCGATGTAACTGCCGAGACCGTGGGCTTTGACCGTGGTGTCGCCCCAGGTGACGTATTCGGCAACGATGCTGGCATTCCACGAGCCGCCCGAGGCCGTGATGGCGCCCGTCACGAAGCTTGGAAAAATGGCGGGCAGCAGGTAGCGGCGCCACTTGAGCCAGCCTTTAAGGCCCAGATTCTGCGCCGCATATCGCAGCTCGGTCGGTACCGTCGAAGCGCCGGCAATCACGTTGAACAGCAGATACCATTGCGTGCCGAGAATCATCAGTGGCGATAACCAGATATCCGGGTTGAGGTGGAACTTGACGACCACCACGACCGCCACCGGAAACATCAAGTTGGCGGGGAACGCTGCGAGGAATTGAATGGCCGCCTGTGCGCGCTCTGCGAACTTCGGATTCATCCCGATCCAGACGCCGACAGGTATCCAGAGCAGCGCCGCCAGGAAAATCAGCACGATGACGCGGAACATGGTGTAACAGCCCAACAAGAAGACTCTCCCGACTTCGCCCCAGCCCACTTCGGTGTGGATGAAGTGGATCAGCGTCCATAAGGCATAAAAAATGACCGCCGTGATGACCGCATCCCAGACGCGTTGCGGCGTGGTCGTCTGCACCCGTGGGCGGGAACGAATCGAGGTGCCATCGTACCGCCGCCGAAAAATCGCAAAAGAACGTTCCAAGAGCTTACCGAATGCCAGGGCGAGGCCCTGCATGCGCTCGGTCCGGCGCAGCCATACGAGCAACCAGGAGCTTTGGGCGGTTTCGCTCCCCGACTCCTCGAAGCGGAATTTGTCGGCCCAGGCGAGGAGCGGACGGAAGAACAGCTGGTCGTAGAGCATGACGCCGATCAGCATGGCGCCGATTGCCCAGCCGATTGCCGGAAGATCGCGCTGCTCAATGGCCAGCGCGATATAGGAACCGATCCCCGGCAGCTTGATGTTTTGGTTGGAGACCGAGATCGCCTCCGAGGCGACGACGAAGAACCAGCCGCCGGACATCGACATCATCATGTTCCAGAGCAGCCCCGGCATGGCGAACGGCAATTCCAGGCGCCAGAAGCGTTGCCAGCCGGAGAGCTTGAACACGCGGGCTGCTTCCGTCAGCTCGGCAGGAACGGTGCGAAATCCCTGGTACGCGCTGAACGCCATGTTCCACGCTTGCGAGGTGAAGATCGCGAAGATCGCGGCGCATTCGACGCCCAGGAGATTGCCCGGAAACAGCGCAATGAACGCAGTCACCGTGATCGACAGGAAGCCGAGGACGGGAATCGACTGCAAGATGTCCAGTATCGGAATGAATACCTTTTCCACCGTGCGGTACTTGGTGGTCAGTGCCGCAAAAACGCAGCTGAACAGCAACGACGCGCCGAGGGCGATGAACATGCGCAGCGTGGTGCGCAGCAGGTAATACGGAAGATATTCCGGCTCAAGAGAAAGCGGAATCGTTTCTCCCAGCTTATAGGGGGTCGCCATCTGCTGCCCGCCATAGGCCAGCAACACGAGGAGCGCCAGCACCATGGGCAGCAAGGCCCAGTCCCAGCGGTTGCCGCCGGCGTCAACAACTTGCCGGGGGAAAAACTGTTTACGTTCGCTCACGTTCGAATCGCTTTCTCTGTAACTCTGGCTTGCCGAGTGATGGCATCCCTTTCGGTCTCCTGAGCGAATCAGGATGATAGCTGCCGAGACGGATAATCCACTGCGAAATCAAAACTCCGTATGCCCGTCCAGAGGCGGAAACCGACGGCGGGCAACAACACGCCGATCAAGGCAGATACGGCCATGTCGATAAGCGCCAGAGGGCGCCGATTGCTGAATTTAATACGCATGCTTATTCCCCGCCGGGCGCGCGGCGGCGCCCGTTCGCAGGCCAACCATCACGGCGGCTTGAATCAAATCAAATGGGAAGCAGACGAAGCCGCCGAGAACCGGGTGCCTCAATGCCACTACCCGCCAATGCGGCAGGGTAGCAGCGGGGTATGACCCGACTATTACCGTGCCAGTTTTTTGCCGACCCAAGATCGGCTACTGGAACTGTCCACAGAGGGACTCCGTAAAATAAGACCGGCGAACTCTAGCACGCCAAAAAACGCTTGGCAACATCCCCTCCCGGGGGATAGGATGCGCACACCATGACGACACACAGCGCACACCCCGACATCCTCAAACGACTGAAACGAGCCCAGGGCCATCTCAAGAGCATCATCACCATGTTGGAAGACCAGCGTGGCTGCCTGGAGATTGTCCAGCAACTGCAAGCCGTCGAGAAGGCCATCACCAACGCCAAGAAAACCCTGGTGCACGACCATATCGACCACTGCCTCGAAGGGAGCGTCAAGAACGGCGCTCTCCCGGCCGACGAGGCAGTGCGCGAGTTCAAAGAAATCACCAAATACCTGTAGAAGGCCACCTGCGATGCATACCCATGACCTGTCCGCCTGGACGCACGATCACGTCTTCGACGAAGGCAACCACGCGGCGGAGCGCGGCACGCGCCTCGTCATGTGGATCACCGCCGCGATGATGCTGCTGGAAATCGCCGCCGGCTGGTGGTTCAACTCGATGGCGCTGCTGGCCGATGGCTGGCACATGAGTTCGCACGCCGTGGCGATCGGCCTTTCGGCCTTTGCCTATGCGGCGGCGCGCCGCTATGCCCATGATCCCCGGTTCGCTTTCGGCACCTGGAAAATCGAAGTTCTTGCCGGTTTTGCGAGTGCAGTTTTCCTGCTCGGTGTGGCGGCCCTGATGGTGGCCGGCTCGGTCGAACGAATTTTTTCACCGCAGCCGATCCACTATCAGGAAGCGATCTGGGTTGCCGCAGCCGGACTGCTGGTCAACATCGTGTGCGCGGTGATTCTGGGCGCCGCGCATGATCACCATGGCCATCACGGCGAGCACGCCCACGACGGACAGCATGAACACGGGCATCACCATCACCATGACCTGAATCTGAAGTCAGCCTATGTGCATGTAATCGCCGATGCGGCCACCTCGGTGCTGGCGATCGTCGCGCTGGCCGGCGGCTGGCTCTATGGCTGGGCCTGGCTCGACCCGGCAATGGGGATTGTCGGCGCCGTACTGGTCGCGGTTTGGGCCAGGAATCTGCTGCGCGAAACCGGCAAGGTGCTGCTCGACTGCGAAATGGACCATCCAGTCGTCGCAGAAATCCGCCAGGCCGTGGAAACAGGCCCCGGCACCGGGCAGACCCACCTCGCCGATCTGCATGTCTGGCGCGTCGGCAAGCAATCCTATTCCTGCGCCCTCTCCGTCGTCACCCATGACCGCTCGCTGACGGCCCGGCAGGTACGCGAGCAGCTAGCCGTGCATGAAGAGATTGTCCATGTGACGGTCGAAATTCACCCGTGCACGCAATGAGCGCTCGGCTCCGCCCGCCACTTGAAACAGCCTTTTGATAAGGCCGAAAGGACAACGCGCCATGCCCCTCTACAAACTCGGCGGCAGATGCCCGCAAATCCACGACGAAAGCTGGATCGCTCCCAACGCCACGGTGATCGGCGACGTCCGGCTGGCCAGAAACGCGTCGATCTGGTGGAACGCCACGGCGCGCGGCGACAACGATCCGATCAGCATCGGCGAGAACTCGAACATCCAGGACGGATCGGTGCTGCACGCCGACGAAGGCGTCCCGCTGAGCATCGGCCGCGATGTCACGGTCGGCCACCTGGTGATGCTGCACGGCTGCACGGTCGGCGATGGATCGCTGATCGGCATCGGCTCGGTGATCCTCAACCGCGCGGTGATCGGCAAAAACTGCATCGTCGGCGCCAATACGCTGATCCCCGAAGGCAAGATCTATCCCGAGCGCTCGCTGATCGTCGGCTCGCCCGGCAAGGTCGTCCGGACATTGAGCGACGAGGAAGTGGCCCGCCTCGGCAACAGCGCGGCCGGCTATGTCGCGAACTGGCGACGCTACCGGGATGAGCTGGTAGCGCTCGAAGCGCCGGATTCCGATTCCTGAACGGCGAAAACGACAAAGCCCGCAGCGGTGCGACACCGGTACGGGCTTTTGTCCGGGTGCGCTCGATCAGCGGGCGCGATAAAGCAGGGTCGGGTGGATTTCCTGCAGGACCTTCTGCATCCCCTTGCGCGTTTTGGTGTTGAGGATCAGCGGCGAGCGCGTATTGGCGGCGATTTTTCCGTCCGCCACTTCGTCGCGATAGACGATGATCGCGACCACTGCATCTTCGGTGTTTTCCAGGCCCAGCAAGGCGGTGTCCGTATCGGACAGTTCGATCTGATACTCGAGATCAAGGGCGTCGGGCGTGACGATCGGGAACATCACGGTGGTGTCGTCAACCGACTGCAGCCAGAAAACGCTCGGTTTTCCTTCTTCGTGAAAGATCTTGAAGCGCTTGCAGTGCTCGAAACCGGCAAGCCCTTCGGCAAACGTAAACAGCGTATCCGGATCGACCGGAACTTCCTTCAAACCGAGACGTTCGATGTCAATTTTCATTATTCACCTCTTGAATTCTGCATTACGAGTTGACCAAAACCCGACGAAAAACGCCTGCCGGAAAGCCAACGGCAGCGAGCGATCCGGCACCAAGCGATAATCTACCCCAGTTCGGGGAAATCCGGCAAAGCAATGTACGCCGCACGCATTATTTCGGCAGCGACGGAGCCGGGTTTTCGCGAAAGCACTTCGCCCGAAGCGGCGGGCGTTTTTTAGGCTTGAGTTTTCGCCCCCGATTCTGCATAGTTCGCGCTCATTTTTACCAACCCGACACTGCAAACCCCGATGCTGCCTTCGATTGAACTCCGTATTGCCCAAAAAATCGCCGAAGAAATCGGCTGCCGCATGCAACAGGTCGCTGCCACGGTCGAACTGCTCGGCGAAGGCGCGACGGTGCCTTTTATCGCCCGCTACCGCAAGGAAGTAACCGGTGGCCTCGACGACATCCAGCTGCGCCTGCTCGACGAACGCCTGACCTATCTGCGCGAACTCGAAGACCGGCGCGGCGCGATCCTCGCCTCGATCGACGAACAGGGCAAGCTCACCCCGGAGCTGGCCACCGAAATCGGCATGGCCGAGACCAAGCAGCGCCTCGAAGACCTCTACCTGCCCTATAAGCAGAAGCGCCGCACCAAGGCGCAGATCGCCCGCGAAGCCGGCCTCGCGCCGCTCGCCGAAGCGCTGCTCGCCGACCCGACGCTGTCGCCGGAAACCGAGGCGGCCGCCTACTTCAACGCCGAAGCCGGCTTTGCCGACACCAAGAGCGTGCTCGACGGCGCGCGCCAGATACTGATGGAACAGTTCGCCGAAGACGCGCAACTGCTCGGCGGCCTGCGCGAGTACCTCGACGAACACGGCATGGTCAAATCGACCGTCGTTGCCGGCAAGGAGACCGAGGGCGCCAAATTCCGCGACTACTTCGACTACTCGGAAGCGATCCGCGCCATTCCGTCGCACCGTGCCCTCGCCCTCTTCCGCGGGCGCAACGAGGGCATGCTGCAAGTCGCTCTACTGCTCGACAGCGAGCTCGACGAAGCGAATCGCCCGGTTGGCCACAATCCCTGCGAAGGACGCATCGCCAAACGCTTCGGCATCGCCGACCAGGGCCGCCCGGCCGACAAGTGGCTCTCCGACACGGTGCGCTGGACCTGGCGGATCAAGATCTTCCTGCACCTCGAACTCGAACTGATGAACGCCCTGCGCGAACGCGCCGAGGAAGAGGCGATCCGCGTTTTCGGCTCCAACCTGCACGACCTGCTACTCGCCGCGCCGGCCGGCCAGCGCGCGACGATGGGCCTCGACCCCGGCCTGCGCACCGGCGTCAAGGTCGCCGTCGTCGACGCCACCGGCAAGCTGCTCGACACGGCCACCATCTACCCGCACGAACCGCGCCGCGACTGGGATGGTGCGCTGCACACGCTGGCCCAGCTGGCACGCCGGCACAACGTCGATCTAATCAGCATCGGCAACGGCACCGCCTCGCGCGAAACCGACAAGCTCGCCGCCGACCTGATCAAACTGCAGCCCGAACTGCACATGAGCAAGATCGTCGTTTCCGAAGCCGGCGCCTCGGTCTATTCGGCATCGGAATACGCCTCGCGCGAATTCCCCGAGCTCGACGTCAGCCTGCGCGGCGCGGTATCGATCGCCCGCCGCCTGCAGGACCCGCTCGCCGAGCTGGTGAAGATCGATCCGAAATCGATCGGCGTCGGCCAGTACCAGCATGACGTCAGCCAGACCAAACTGGCCAAGGCGCTCGACGCGGTGGTCGAGGACTGCGTGAACGCCGTCGGCGTCGATGTGAATACGGCCTCGATCCCACTGCTCACCCGCGTCTCCGGCCTCAACACGACGCTCGCCGCGAACATCGTCGCGCACCGCGACAAGCACGGCGCCTTCCGCAACCGGCAGGCGCTGCGCGACGTGCCGCGCCTCGGCGACAAGACCTTCGAGCAAGCCGCCGGCTTCCTGCGCATCAACGGCAGCGACAATCCGCTCGACGCCTCGTCGGTGCACCCGGAAGCCTACCCGCTGGTCGAGCGCATCCTCGCCGACATCAAGAAGGGCATCCGCGACGTGATCGGCGATTCGCGCCTGGTCAAGGCCCTGACCCCGGCCAAATACACCGACGAGAAATTCGGCCTGCCGACCGTGCAGGACGTTCTGAAGGAACTCGAAAAACCGGGCCGCGATCCGCGCCCCGAGTTCAAGGCCGCCGTCTTCAAGGAAGGCATCGAAGCGGTCAAGGACCTGCAGCCGGGCATGCTGCTCGAAGGCGTCGTCACCAACGTCGCCAACTTCGGTGCCTTCGTCGACATCGGCGTGCATCAGGACGGCCTCGTGCACATCTCTGCGCTCTCCAACAAGTTCGTCAAGGACCCGCGCGAAGTGGTCAAGGCCGGCGACGTGGTCAAGGTCAAGGTGCTCGAAGTCGACTTGCCGCGCCAGCGCATTGCGCTCACCATGCGTCTTGCCGACGAGCTTCCGACGACGCCGAAAATGGGCAATGCGCCGTCTCCGGTATCCGCCAGAGCGCGGCAGCGCGAGGAGCGTCAGCCGGAACCGGCCGGCGCGATGGCCAGCGCCTTTGCCAAGCTCAAGCGCTGAACGTATCTGGCATCCGGTATCCGGCGACTGTGTTTTTGAAAGACATCTCATGCGCGTTCTGATCGTTGACGACGAGGCATCGATGCGAGCCCTGCTCTCGGCCCTGCTGGCCGACCGCGGCTACGAGGTGGTAGCCGCGCTGGAAGACGGCACCGGAGTCATGGACGCGATACGCCGGACAGCGCCGGATGTCGTTTGCCTCGACTATCAGCTGCCCGGGCGCGACGGCCTGGAGATCCTTCGCGAAATCAATGAGACGGCACCGCAGATCGACGTCCTCTTCATGACCGCCTCGGACGACGTCGCGGTCGAGCGGAAAGCGGCCGACGCCGGCGCCGCAGGCTTCATCCGCAAACCGTTCGGACAAAGCCAGCTGCTCAAGGAAATCCAGCAGGTATGGGACGCCCGCCAGCAAGCGACGGCCGCCATCGAAAAACGGCCGGCGCCGCCCCCCATCCGCACCGCCGCCTTCAACCCGCGCAACGTCGTGATCGCCGACGACAACAGCTCGATCCGCCTGCTGCTCAAGGGTCTGCTGACGCAACTCGGCTTCAATGTCGTCCAGCAGGTCGGCAATGGCGAAGAGGCCGTCCGGGCGGCCGCGAAGTATCAGCCGGGCGTGCTCTGCCTCGACGTCGAAATGCCGGTCATGTCCGGTTTCGAGGCGCTGCCGCTGATCCGGGACGCCAGTCCGCGCACGGCCGTGGTCATGGTCACCGGGTGCGCCACGCGCGATCTGGTGGAAAAAGCCGCGGCACTGGGCGCACGGGGCTATATCGTCAAACCGATCCGGCCGGCCTACGTCGAAGCCTTCGTCAACAAGTTGCTCGCCTAGCGGGCGGCACGGCATTTAGCGCAATACCTTTTCAAGGCAAGAGCATGCTCAGGATTTACGGCATCAAGAACTGCGACACGATGAAAAAAACCTTCGCCTGGCTCGAAGCGAACGGCGTCGCCTACGAGTTCGTCGATTACAAGAAGGCCGGCGTCGCCGCCGGCCAGCTGCCCGGCTGGAGCCGCCGCGCCGGCTGGAAGCTGCTGCTCAATACGCGCGGGCTGACTTGGAAGAAACTCAGCGAAGCCGACCGCAGCGAGGTGGATGAAGCCAAGGCGCTGGCGCTGATGGCCGCGCACCCGACCCTGATCAAGCGGCCGGTGGCCGATGGCGGCGACGATCTGCTCGTCGGCTTCGATCCCGAGCGCTACAACGCCGCGTTCGCGGGAGGCGAAAAATGACCGACGATTGCGTAAAACGTTTCCTGTTCGACGATCTCGACATCCGCGGCGCGATCGTCCGCATCCATCCGGTATGGCAAAAGATGCTGGCCGGCCGCAACTATCCGGCCCCGGTCGTCGAACTGCTCGGCCAGATGAGCGCGACGACCCTGCTGATCGGCAGCAACCTCAAACAGGCCGGCCGGCTGACCATCCAGTTGCGCGGCAGCGGCCCGGTCTCTCTGCTCGTCATCGACTGCACCGAGCAGCTGCACATTCGCGGCATGGCCAGTTGCGCCGACGAAATCGCCCCCGGCCTGGCGCCCGAGCTGCTCGGCCATGGCCAGCTGCTGCTCTCGCTCGACATGCCGTCGATGCGCGAGCCCTACCAGAGCCTGGTGCCGCTCGACGGAAACAGCATTGCGGAAATTTTCGAACACTACCTCCGGCAATCCGAGCAACTGCCGTCGCGCTTTTTTCTCGCCGCATCGGCGGACGGCGCCGCCGGCATCTTCCTGCAAAAGCTGCCCAATGCCGATCAGCGCGATGCCGATGGCTGGGCGCGCATCGAGGCGCTGGCATCGACGGTGAAAGACGACGAACTGCTCTCCTTGCCGCCCGAGGAGCTGCTGCTGCGCCTCTTCCACGAGGAAACCGTGCGCGTTTTCGCGGCCGAGCCGGTCATTCACGATTGCCCGGAAGACTGGGAAAAAGTGCGTTCGATGCTGCGTTCTCTGGGCCGCGAGGAAGTCGATGCCGTCCTGCTCGAGCACGGCGAAGTCGTCATCAAGGACGATATCTGCAACCGCGAGTATCGTTTCGACGCGCAGGCGATCGACGAAATTTTCCGTACGCCGCCAGACTCCCCCACGCTGCACTGACCCAAGCCAACGACGCGAGGAGCGACCGGCATGCCAATGAAGAAAACCGACCTTGAGAAAAACAAGTTCCTCAAGACCAACAACAAGATGCGCCAGGCCGGCACGCCCGGCCGCTTTGCCGACCAGACCGCGCTCCCCGACCGCCGCGAACAGCGCAAACTCGATCAGGCCGCCGGGCTGGTGCCCTTTGCCGTCAAGCTGAACCGCGACCTGGTCAAGCAAATCCAGACGCTGGCCCAAACGCGTCAGATCGGCATCAACGAACTGGTTGCCGAACTGCTCGGCAAGGCGCTGGCCGCAAGCGACTGATCAGGTTCCGGCCCGTGCCAATCGCCGGAAACGCCCCACAGAATCTGTGGACAAGTCTGTAGACAGCCTGTCAGGCAATCGAAAAAACCGAACGCCGACAGGGGCTTGAAGGCAGCGCCCAAAAAATAGGCGCACCGTCGCCAAACGCGGCAATCAGAGAATCTTGCCGGGATTCATCAGCCCCTGCGGATCGATCGCCTGCTTGACCGCGCGCATCATCGCCATCTCGACCGTGCTCTTGTAGCGCAGGATCTCGTCCCGCTTCAGCTGGCCGATACCGTGCTCGGCGCTGATGCTGCCGCCCAGCTGATCGACGATGTCGTAGACGATGCGATTCACCTCGGCCTGCGCCGCGATGAACGCGTCGTTTTCGCCGCTCGCTGATTTCGACTGGTTGTAATGCAGATTGCCGTCGCCGATGTGGCCGAAGGTGACGATGCGGATATCCGGGAAACGCGCCTGCAAGGCCTTGTCGGCGCGCTCGATAAATTCGGGAATGCGCGAAATCGGTACCGACACGTCGTGCTTGATCGACAGCCCCTCGATCTTCTGCGCCTCGCTGATGTTTTCGCGCAGCGCCCACAGCCGCCTGGCTTGCTCGCCGCTCTGCGCCAGGGCGGCATCGCTGATCGCTCCGCGCTCCAGCGCCGCGCCGAGAAAAGCCTCCAGGGGCTCGCTGAGACTCCCCTCGCCCACATCGCCGCCCGACAACTCGATCAGCAAATACCACGGGCTGCTCGCAAGCGGCGGCTGCGCCCCCGGAATGTGCTTGAGCACGAGACCGAGCGCGAGATCCGAAACCAGTTCGCAAGCCGTCAGCGCGGCACCAAACCGCGCCTGCAGATCGTCGAGCAGGCGCACCGCGGCAGTTGGGGAATCCAGCGCCAGCCAGGCGGTAGCACTCGCCTGCGGCAGCGGGAACAGCTTCAGCACGGCGGCGGTGATGATGCCGAGCGTTCCTTCGGCGCCGATGAAAAGATGCTTCAGGTCGTAACCGGTATTGTCCTTGCGCAAGCCGCGCAAGCCATCCCATAGCTCACCGTTCGGCAGAACCACTTCGAGGCCGAGCGTCAGTTCGCGCATATTGCCGTAGCGCAGCACTTGCACGCCGCCGGCGTTGGTCGACAGGTTGCCGCCGATCTGGCAACTCCCTTCGGCAGCCAGCGACAGCGGAAACAGGCGACCGGCTTGCTGCGCCGCATCCTGCAGCGCCGACAGCACGCAACCAGCCTCGGCCGTGATCGTGTTGTTGGCCGGATCGATGGCGCGGATGCGGTTCATGCGCGACAGGTTGATCACGATTGCCGAGCCGGAGCTATCCGGGGTCGCCGCACCGCACAGGCTGGTATTGCCGCCTTGCGGCACGATCGGGACGCCGGCTTGCGCGCAGGCGCGCACGATGGCCGATACTTCGCCCGAATTCGCCGGGCGGACGACGCACAACGCGGCACCGCGATAGCGCCCGCGCCAATCCTCGAGATAAGGGGCCATGGCCTCGGCCGACACCAGCACGTTGTCGCGGCCAAGCAGGCCGACCAGTTGCTCGACGAGTTTTTCGGATTGCACGGAACCTCTTCAGTCATCAAACGAAATCACCAGTCAGCAGATTACCAGCGCCACAAAAACGCGGGGCTTGAGGTAGCAAATTTTTCCGATATTGGTAACAATAAGGACAGGGAGCGCTGCCTGGCGAACTGATCGATTTCGTTCTTGTGTCGTCCCATCAATAATTAATGAAGGAGACAGAAAAATGCCTAACCGGAAAATCAGCGATGTAATCCGCGGTCAGAAAATCTTTTGCACCGAGGCCGGCAATACCGTGCGCGAAGCGGCCTGCCGCATGGCCGAAGAAAAAATCGGCGCCGTGATGATCGTCGAGAATGGACTGCTGACCGGCATTTTCACCGAGCGCGACGTGCTCAACCGCGTCGTCGCGGCGCGCCTTGACCCCGACACCACGAAGCTGGCCGACGTGATGACCAGGAATCCGCGGACAGTCAATCCCGACCGCCCTTTCGGCCACGCCATGCACATGATGTACGAAGGCTGCTTCCGGCACATGCCCGTGGTCGAAGACGGCAAGCCGGTGGGCATGATCTCGATTCGCGATGCCATCGGCCCGGAACTGACCGCATTCGAATGCGAACTCGAACAGCGCGATAACCTGGCCGAAATCATGATGTAAGCAACAACTCGCGGCCAAACGAAAAGGCGTCCGCATGCGGACGCCTTTTCGTTTTGGCTCGCTTGCGCAACGCTTAGCTGGCAGCCGGGCAGACCTCGGCGTAGAGATCGTGCTCGTCGGCATCGACGACGCGAACGCGGAGAAAATCGCCGGGCTCCGCATCGAAATGCTCGTTGATGAAAACCAGGCCGTCGATTTCCGGCGCATCGGCCGCCGAACGGGCAATCGTTCCCTCTTCGTCGACGGCATCGACCAGCACCGTGATCTCGCGTCCGATCTTCGCGGCCAGCAGATCGGCCGAAATGTCTTCCTGCAATTCCATCAGGCGGCGCTGACGCTCCTCGCGCACTTCCTGCGGCACGGCGCCCGGCAGCGCATTGGCCGCAGCCCCCTCGACCGGCGAATAGGCAAAACAGCCGACGCGGTCGAGGCGCGCTTCTTGGAGAAAGCCCAGCAGCTCTTCAAACTCGGCGTCGGTTTCGCCGGGAAAGCCCGCGATGAAGGTGCTGCGGATCGTGATGTCCGGGCAGATGGCGCGCCAGGCCTTGATCCGCTCGAGATTGTTCTCGGCGCTGGCCGGACGCTTCATGGCCTTGAGGATGCGCGGGCTGGCGTGCTGGAAAGGCACGTCGAGGTAAGGCAGGATCTTGCCCTCGGCCATCAGGGGGATGAGGTCGTCGACGCTCGGATAGGGATAGACGTAATGCATGCGCACCCAGATACCGAATTCGGCAAGCGCTTCGCAGAGTTCACGCAGGCGGGTCTTGACCGGCCGGCCGCCAAAAAATCCCATGCGGTATTTGACGTCGACGCCATAGGCGCTGGTGTCCTGCGAAATCACCAGCAGTTCGCGCACGCCCGCCTCGGCAAGACTCTTCGCTTCCTGCAAGACGTCGCCGATCGGCCGGCTGACCAGCGGCCCGCGCATCGATGGGATGATGCAGAAGGTGCAGCTGTGATTGCAGCCTTCCGAAATCTTCAGGTAGGCGAAATGCTGCGGGGTGAGCTTGATGCCCTGCGGCGGCACCAGGCTGGTGTAGGGATCGTGCGGCTGCGGCAGGTGCCGATGCACGTGCTGCAGGACTTCGTCGGATGCGTGCGGGCCGGTGATCGCCAGCACCTGTGGATGCGCGCTACGCACGACATCTTCCTTGGCGCCCAGGCAACCGGTGACGATCACCTTGCCGTTTTCGCTGAGCGCCTCACCGATCGCGTCGAGCGATTCCTCGACGGCGGCGTCGATGAAGCCGCAGGTATTGACGACCACCAGATCGGCGCCTTCATACGACGGCGCGATGAGGTAGCCCTCGGCGCGCAACTTGGTGAGAATCTGTTCGGAATCGACGAGTGCCTTCGGGCACCCCAGGGAAACGAAGCCGACCTTGGGCGGCTTGCTGGCATCAACGGTCACGGGAAATCTTCTGGTAGAACTGGATAAACAGTTTATTTTTCGGTGTTCTTCGGCTTCTTGACCACTTCGGCCGGGAAGCCGGGGAGCTGAATGCCGGTAAACATGGTGCGCGTCTGGTTCTGTAACTGGTCCTGCATCTGATGAACCATTTTCTTGCTCTGGTCCATATAGGTCGTCATCATCGTCTGCATCGCCGGCCCCTGGAAGTTCATGAACTGGGACCACATGTCGCTCTGCATCTGCGTACTGTTGTCACCGTAGAGCGAATGCGACTGCTCCTGCAACTTCTTCTGGAATTCGGTGAAGGCCTTGATGTTTGTCTCGAGGTACTTGCCCAGCATGCCCTGCATGGCGTGGCCGTAGAAACGGATCATCTGCGACAGCAACTCGGTGGTGAACAGCGGCACGCCGGCGGATTCCTCTTCGAGAATGATCTGCAGCAGGATGCTGCGGGTCAGATCCTCACTGGTCTTGGCGTCAAGCACCTTGAAATTCTCGCTACCGAGAACGAGATCCCTGACATCGCTCAGGGTGATGTAAGCGCTCGTCTTGGTGTCGTAAAGACGGCGATTCGGGTATTTCTTGATCAGTCGCGACGGCTCCGACATGAAAACCTTTCCTCCGATTATTGAAACACAATGAGCGCTCTTCGACGCTTTTCGATGCTGCACAGCACAATTATACATCAGTAAAAAAACAGGCCCCATCGGAGCCTGTTTTAATTTTGCTAGAACAAGAGCTTACTGATAATACAGACCGCCGTTGATGTTCAGGGTAGCGCCGGTCATGAAGCCAGCCAGTTCGGAAGACAGGTAGGCGCAGGCGCCACCGATTTCTTCCGGCTTGGCCAGGCGCTTCATCGGCACCGAGTCAATGATGGTTTGCAGGACTTCAGGCTTGATTGCCATGACCATCTGGGTTGCGACATAACCCGGAGCAATGACGTTGACCGTCACGCCCTTGGCGGCGAGTTCAGCGGCCAGAGCCTTCGAGAAACCGATAACGCCGGCCTTGGCGGCCGAGTAGTTGGTCTGACCGGCCTGACCCTTGACGCCGTTGACCGACGAGATGTTGATGATGCGACCCCAGCCGCGCTCGGCCATCTTGGCCGAAACCTGCTTGGTCATATTGAACAGGCTGGTCAGGTTGGTGGAGATCACCGCATCCCATTGCGCCAGTTCCATGCGGCCAAACATCTTGTCGCGCGTAATGCCGGCGTTGTTCACCAGAATGTCGATCGGACCGGCCTTGGCTTCGGCATCAGCGACCATCGCTGCGCAGGAGTCAAGGCTGGCGACGTCGCCGGCAACGGTGACGAAGTCATTGAAACCGGCTGCCGCCATTTCCTTCTTCCACTCGTCCGGCTTGTCGAACTCGGGATGATAAGCAGCAACCACCTTGTGACCCGCTTTAGCCAGTTCTTGGCAAATTGCGGTACCGAGACCACCCATGGCACCAGTAACCAGAGCAACACGTTGTGTCATTTTCAAACCTTTCTTGTTGAGGAGCGTGAGCAAAAAAACACGGCGATCAGTACATGTGCTGACCACCGTTGATGGAGATATTGGCACCGGTCAGGAACGCGGCCTCGTCGGATGCGAGGTAAGCGACCAGGCCGGCGATTTCCTCCGGCTTGCCGAGCCGGCCAACCGGAATCTGCGGCAGGATTTTGGAATCGAGAATCTCCTGCGGGATGGCCGTCACCATCCGGGTACCGATGTAACCCGGGGAGATGGTATTCACCGTCACCCCGAACTTCGCCACTTCCAGCGCCAAAGCCTTCGTAAAGCCGTGCATGCCAGCTTTGGCGGCGGAGTAGTTGGTCTGGCCAAAAGCGCCCTTCTGGCCATTGACCGATGAAACGTTGATGACCCGTCCCCACTTACGGTCGGTCATCCCGTCCATGACCTGCTTGGTCATGTTGAAAACGCTGTCGAGGTTGGTATGAATCACCGCATCCCAGTCCGCCTTGGTCATCCGTTTGAAGGTCATGTCCCGCGTGATGCCGGCGTTATTCACCAGGACATCGACCGGGCCGACTTCGCTGGTGACCGCCGCGACGCAGGCTTTGCAGGAATCGAAATCGTCGACGTCGCAGGTATAGGTCTTGAAGCCGTACCCCATGCTGTTCATCGATTTCAGCCATTCATTGACGCGCGGATTTCCGGCCGAATGGGTGGTCACGATTTTGTAACCGAGCGCGGCAAGCTTGATGCAGATCGCTTCGCCCAAACCGCCGACGCCACCGGTTACCAGTGCAACTCTAGGCATAACTTTTCCTTCGCTCGGCAATCAATGCTCAAGCCTTTTCTTTGACATAACGTCCCGGAGCCGGCTCGATTTCCTGATGCTTGGCGTTGCCGATTTTTTTGCGCGCAGCGCGCTCACCGTTTGCGTACTGCTTCAGCCAGGCGCTCCAGTCCGACCACCAGCTTCCTTTGTGCTCCTGCGCCCCGGCCAGCCAGGTGTCCGCGTCGCCCTGCAGATCGAGATTGCTCCAGAAACTGCGCTTGTTCTTGCTGGCCGGATTGACCACGCCGGCGATATGGCCGCTCGCGCCAAGCACGAATTTCGACTCGCCGCCGAGTAAACGCGTTCCAGTGTAGGAAGTCTGCCAGGGCACGATGTGATCCTCGCGCGTCGCCAGCAAATAGTTGGGGATATTCACTCGTCCGAGATCGACCCGCGCACCGCACATCTCGAGCTTGCCGGGAATGCGCAGACTGTTGGTGTGATAGAGATTGCGCATGTACCAGCAGGCGAACGGTCCCGGCAGATTGGTGCTGTCGCCGTTCCAGTAGAGCAGATCGAAGGCCTGCGGCTTCTGGCCTTTCAGGTAGTTGTTCGAAACGTAGTTCCAGATCAGATCGTTGGCACGCAGCGACGAAAAGACGCCGGCCAGTTCGCTGCCTTTCATGATGCCGCCCTTCAACATCGCGGCGTCGCGCGCAGCCAGGGCACGCTCATCGATGAACAGGCCGATCTCGCCGGTATCGGAAAAATCGAGCAGCGTGGTCAGCAAGGTCAGGCTGGCGACGCTGTCGTCGCCGCGCGCCGCGAGCACTGCCAGCGCGCTGGAGAGAATCGTTCCGCCGACGCAGAAACCGAGCGCGTTGACCTGATCCACCTTGCAGATTTCCTTGACCGTAGCGATGGCCTTGATCGGGCCATTCTCGAGGTAATCGTCCCAGGTCAGATGGCCGAGATTCTCCTTGACGTTACGCCAGGAAACGAGGAAGACCGTATTACCCTGCTCGACGGCGTAGCGGACGAAGGAATTCTCCGGCTGCAGGTCGAGGATGTAGAACTTGTTGATGCACGGCGGCACGATCAGCAGCGGCCGCACCGCCACCTTGGGCGTCAGCGGCGCGTACTGGATGAGTTGCATCACGTCGTTTTCATAGACCACCGCACCTTCGGTCGTGGCCAGATTCTTGCCCACCTCGAAGACCGATTCGTCGGTCATCGAAATACGGCCTTTTTCGTAATCCTTGATCAGGTTGTTGATGCCGTCGGTGATGCTTTGGCCCTTGGTCTCAACGGCGATGCGGACGAACTCCGGATTGGTCGCCGCGAAATTGGCTGGCGAGAGCGCGTCGATGTACTGGCGCGCCAGAAAGCGTGCACGATTCTTCGCCTTCTCGTCCTCGCTGGGCAGAACCTCGACGAGTTCGCGAATGAAACGCGAATTGAGCAGATAGGCCTGACGCACGTAATCGAACATCGGGCTGCTCTGCCATTCCGGCGAGGAAAAACGACGATCGCCGGGTTCCGGCGCGACGACCGGCTCGCCGGCCTCGCCTTTGCCGCGTACCAGCATCGAATTCCACAATTTCAGCTGCTGTTCGAAATAGCTCTTTTGCAGATTCGCGAGTTGCTCCGGGTCCGGCGCGACAATCGGGGGAAGCGGAGGAACTGGGCTATTGCCCGCAGGCTGTGCAGTCTGCTGAGCATTCAGGAAACCAAGAAAATTTTGCGCCAGCGCCTGACCGGCCTGGACGAAATTCTGCATCGCGGGAGCGAAAGAATCCGGCGACATTGACATGTGACATTCCTCGCTGGGATTGGGGCGACGTGCGTATGAGTGAAACCGTATATTTCGCATTAATTCTGCATTGCAGCATGCAGGCTGTCAATGCCGGAATTCACTGCGCCGACTACCATCGGGGACACCACTCGCTGCTGGCAAACCGCTTGGGCCGACGACATTGCAGTGCATCGGCACTCTATAATGCTGGCCATGTACATCATTGCAATCGGCTGGCTCTACGTCACCCTGCTCATGGCGCTCACCGAAACGAGCGTTGTCGCAGGCATCCTCAGTTTCGTGTTTTATGGCCTGGCGCCGACCGCCCTGCTCTACTGGCTGCTCGGGACCAAGGCCCGCAGGAGAAAACGCTCAGCCGGCGTGGCCGGCAACCAGGTCGCGGACGACCCAGATCGAGGCGACGCCAAGCCCGATCAATAGCACCTGCTGCAGTGTTGCACGCAGCCCGGTGCGCTTGTGCAGGCCTGGGATCAGATCGGCGACCGCGACGTAGATCATGCTCGCTGCGGCCAGCGCGAGCATCGTCGGCACCCACTCCTGCAGGCCACTCAGGGCAAAGTACGCGAGCAGGCCGCCGAGCAGCGTTGCCAGGCTCGACAGCAGGTTGAAGGCGATCGCCTTGGCACGACTGTAACCGGAGTGGATGAGCACCAGAAAATCGCCGAGCTCCTGCGGAATTTCGTGGGCGATGATGGCCAGTGCCGTGACGATGCCAAGCTCGGTGTTTTCGATAAATGCCGCGGCAATCAGCAGGCCATCGACAAAATTGTGGAAGGTATTGCCGATCAGGATCAGCAAGCCCGAACGGCCGTGGTCGTGGGCCGGCGGTTGCGCATCGTGGGCTTCGCAATGATCGTGGTGGCAGTGCCGCCAGAGCACCAGTTTCTCCAGCACGAAGAAAATCAGAATGCCGCCAAGAATCGTCGCCGTCGTGTTGTGGATATTGCTGGCGTGCTCGAAGGCATGCGGCAGGATTTCCAGAAAGACGGCGCCGAGCAAGGCGCCGATCGCATAGGAAACGAGGACCGAAACACTCGAGACACTGACGAAATAGGTGATTGCCGCAGCGCCAAAGACGCTGATTGCACCGCCGACAAGACTCATCAGGAGAATCCAGGACAGCGTGGACATGGATATGCGCCGAAAAAGGAAAGCGATTATACGCGAAGGAAGCGGCGCATCCGGGCTGCGCCAGCGATTCGAAGGCCGGAGCTAATCGCCCAGCCAGATCAACGAGGCCATGCGCCCGGTTACACCATCGCGCCGATAGGAAAAGAAGCGCCCTGCATCCTGCACCGTGCAGCAGTCACCGCCGTAAACGGCGCTCACGCCGACTCGCGCCAAGGCCTGGCGCGCCAGCAGGTAGATGTCGAGCAGCCATTTGCCGGGCCGCAGCGCCTTGAACGCGGCATCCGACTCGGCGTGGGCTGAAACGAAGGCGCTGCGCACCTCGTCACCCACTTCGAAAGCTGCCGGACCGATGGCCGGCCCCAGCCAGGCGAGCAGCCGTTCGCCCGGGCAAGCCATCGCCGCCACCGTTTGTTCGAGCACGCCGGCGTGCAGACCGCGCCAGCCCGCATGAGCCGCCGCGACGACCGTAGCCGCCTGATCGCAGAACAGCACGGGCAGGCAATCGGCGGTCATCACGGCACAAACCACGCCGGAGCGGCGCGAAAACGCAGCATCGGCCTCCGGCGCCCGGCCCGTTACCGTCTTGCGCCCCGCATCGAGAACGGTTGAGCCATGCACCTGAGTCAGCCACAGCGGACTGGCGGGCAAGCCGGCGGCCACGCGGCGGCGATTTTCAGCCACGGCCTGCGCATCGTCGCCGACATGATCGCCAAGGTTGAGACTGGCATAGGGACCGGCGCTCACGCCGCCGTGACGCGTCGTCGCCAGACTGCGCACCCTTGCCGGGGCCGGCCAGTCGGGCACGATCCAGGCGTCACTCATCGAGTTCAAGGTCGTCGTCGCCCCCATCGCCGTAGGCGTAGATGATTTCGGGGCCGCCTTCCAGCTCGTCGTCCCAATCCTCATCCTCCTCCTCGATGGCGCGAGCCTCGAAGGCTTCGGAACGAAGAATCTCGATCAATATGGCCATATCGTCCGGCACTTGCGACTTCCAGAGCATCGGCTTGCCGGTCGCCGGATGCACCAGCCCGAGGCGGCGCGCATGCAGCGCCTGCCGGCCGAAATCCGGCCCCTTCGGCACCCGGCTGGCGCCGCCGCCATAGACCGGATCGCCGACCAGTGGGTGGCCGATCGACGTCATGTGCACGCGAATCTGGTGCGTTCGTCCGGTTTCCAGTGCGCACTCGACCAGCGTGCAGCCGACGAAGCGCTCGACAATGCGGTAATGCGTACGCGCCGGCTTGCCGGTCTTGACCACGGCCATTTTCGTGCGCAGCGTCGGGTGGCGGCCGATCGGCGCGTCGACCGTTCCGCCCTGCAACACTTCGCCGCGCACCAATGCCTGGTAGTAACGCTTGACCGTCCGCGCCTGCATCTGGCGCACCAGGTCGGTCTGCGCCTCGAGCGTCTTGGCGACCACCATCAGGCCGCTGGTGTCCTTGTCGAGACGATGCACGATGCCGGCACGCGGCACCTTGTCGAGTTGCGGCGCGTGGTGCAGCAAGGCGTTGAGCAAGGTGCCGCTCCAGTTGCCGCTGCCCGGGTGAACGACCAGACCGGCCGGCTTGTCGAGAATCAGCAGGGTGTCGTCCTCGTGCACGATGTGCAGCGGGATGTCCTCGGGCGATGCGGATTCGGTGCGTTCGTCGGGTGCCTCGACGACCTCGATCCGTTCGCCGCCCCAGAGCTTCTGCTTGGGTTCGCTGACCACTTCCGCGCCGACCGCGACCCTCCCCTCGCGAATCCAGCCCTGCAGCCGGTTGCGCGAATGTTGCGGCAGCAGGCGGGCGAGAATCTGGTCCAGGCGCTGACCGCCGCAATCGGCGGGAACGGAAAGGGCAAGCCGTGTGTTTGCGCTATAATCGCCGCGCTCGAGATGCTTGCCGGACTGCTCTGGCAAATCGATTTGTGTGTTTTTCTGTGGAATTTTCATCATGCGTAGTTTAGCGGTTATTGCGGCGCTTTTCCTCGCCACCGTTCTCTCCGGCTGCGGGTTGTTGCCCGACCAGAAGGACGAAACCAGCGGCTGGACGGCCAACAAGCTCTATGCCGAAGCCAAGGAGGCACTGAACGACGGCTCGTACGACAAGTCGATCAAGTATTTCGAGAAGCTCGAATCGCGCTACCCATACGGCCGCTACGCACAGCAGGCGCAGATTGAAGTCGCCTACGCCTATTGGAAATCCGGCGAACCCGCTTCAGCCATCGCCGCCTGCGAGCGCTTCATCAAACTGCACCCGAATCACCCGAACGTCGATTACGTTTTCTACCTGCGCGGCCTCGTCAACTTCAACGAGGACCTCGGCATTCTCGGTAAAGTCAGCGACCAGGACATGACCGAACGCGATCCGAAAGGCGCGCGCGAGGCTTTCGACGCCTTCAAGGAACTGGCCACCCGCTTCCCGGGCAGCAAGTACACGCCCGATGCCGTGGCGCGCATGAAATACCTGGTCAACGCGCTGGCTTCGCACGAAGTGCACGTTGCCCGCTACTACATGAAGCGCAAGGCCTATCTCGCCGCCATCAATCGCGCCCAGTTCGCACTGAAAACCTACCCGGATGCGCCGGCCACCGAAGAAGCGCTGTTCATCATGGTCAAGGGCTACGATCTGCTGGGCATGAACGACCTGCGCGACGACGTCGAGCGCGTGATGCGGAAAAACTACCCGCGGAGCGCCTATTACGACCGAGGCGCCGAGCGCAAGGAAGCGTGGTGGAAGTTCTGGTAGCCAGCGTCTGGTAGCCCGCTGCGCCACCAACGGAAAAGGCCGGCATCGATGCGGGCCTTTTCCGTTGACCGGCTCACACTCAGGTCGACTGCTTGATCGCCAGCAGCGCCTGATTGCGCAGCGTGCGCAGCAGCGAGAGCTCCTTTTCGGGAATGACGATTTCCCCGGCGTAGTCGCGGTCCGCATAGATCATCGCGACCGGATTCCCCTTGATGGTGAGCGGGAAGATCACGAAGGTCTCCGCGGCGACCCCCTTGCGGAACCACTCCGGGATGCGGGTGGAAATTTTCGGGTCATTGGTATCGCTGATCATCAGGTCGACGCCCTTCGACAAGGCGGCGTGAAAGATATCCGGCGTAAAAGTCAGCGAGAAGTTGAAATGTTTGGCTTTCTCCTGTGCGTCCGGACCGAATCCGAAACGCCCCAGCATCGTATTGTTGCGCGCATCGCGAATGCACAGGATGACCCGCTTGAAACCCTTGGCGCGGTACATCGTCTCCAGAATGATGCGCAGCACGTCGTTGAGCTTGAACTCCTCGACCAGCGTATTGCTGATGTCCTGAATTCCGGCCATCAGGATCGACTCGGCCGAATTGGTATCTTCGAGCACGCTGTTTTCGACGCCGCCCGTCGTGCCGCCGACCGCCCCGGCAAGAACCGTGTCGGCCAGCACTGTCGTCGAAATCCCGCCATCCGTATGGCGGCCGACTTCCCCACCGCTTTCCGGCGTGCCGGACTCGCCATCCGCCGAGGCAAGACTGCGCGCCTTGATTTGCCGACCGAACGGCGTCTGCTGGAGATTCAGACGGATGATGTTGGCAAACTGCGCCACTTCCTCGAAGGATTTTTCCATCGTCTCCTTCAGTTCCTGCTCGGAAAGCACGACGCTATCGGAAAAGCGTGACGCAACCTTGCGCAACTCCTTCTGCCGCTGCTCCGGCGTCGCATCCGCGATCACCTTGCATAACTCGTTCGAAAAAGCCGACAGGACGCGTACCCGCTCTTCCGGGTTGGTCGGCTTGCGGACATGGCCCGCCGGCAGCTTGCGCATGCTGTTCACGATCAGGCTGGGAAAGCCCCAGGAATGGGCGATCCCGATACCGAGATCCTCGAAGGAGATGCCGAGCACCTGTTTCGACGCAAGCTCTTCCGAACAGGGTTTTTGATCGATGACGCGCTTGACCTCTTCGCTCTCTTCAGGGAAATAGTACTGGCTCAACAAGCGGCCGAGATTGTGGAACATCGAACAGATAAAAACCTGCTCGACATCGCGCGCGGTGGTCTTGAGGCCGATATCCTTGGCCAGAATGCCCGCCAGATTGGCGCGCAGGAATTCGTCCTTGAGCTGGTTGGCGTTGCTCTTGTTTTGCAGATGCTCGAACAGCATCACCGTAATCGCAATATTGCGCACGGCGTCGAAACCGAGCACCAGGACGGCGCGCGAAACCGTGCTGATGTTGCCGCCGCCGGCCTGGCGATAGTGCGCCGAATTGACCAGCCGCAGAATCTTGTTGGTCAGCGAAAAGTCTTTGAGGATCGCATTCGACAGGAAGGAAACGCTCTCTTTTTCCCCGCCCGTGATTTTGTTGATTGCGCTGACCGACTCGGAGAGCGCCGGAAAATCGCTCTTGTGCCGCATCCGCCGCAACAGGAAATCGATCGTACTTTGCTTGGCATCTGACGACGGCTCAAGCTCTTCCGGCTCCAGATAGGCATCGAGCGCCTCGCGCATCTGCGTCGCCGAGGCATAACGCTTCTCGGGGTCGCGCGCCACTGCCTTGTAGAGAATGCTGGCGATCTGGTCGTCGACCTGCACGCTGCCATCGACTGGCAGGCGAATATCGGCGTTGGCGATCTGATTCATGACGTGATAGACGTCCCGCCCCTGGACCGCCCGTTGTCCGATCAACAACTCGTAGAAAACCAGACCAGCCGCAAAAATATCGCAGCGCTCGCTGACCTCTTGATTGGAAATGTACTCGGGCGCCATGTAGGCCGGGGTGCCGCTGAAATCCTCGCCGCCCTTCACCGGCGCCTCGACGCGCGCGGCAATGCCGAAATCCATGACGCGCGGAATGCCGTCTTCGGCGAGCAGGATATTAGTCGGCTTCAGGTCGCGATGAATGATCCCGGTGGCATGCGCGTGGGCGATCGCATCGAGAATCGGGTACATGATCGCGATCGCCTTGACCGGCGTCAGCGGGCCGCTGGTTTTCAGATATTCGGCGAGGTTCTTTCCCTGCACGTACTCGAAGACCAGATAGAGATCGTTATCGTCCTCGCCAGCTTCGAAGATCGGAACGATGTTCGGATGGCGCAACTGGCTGACCATGCGCGCTTCGGAAAGCAACTGCTGATTCTGCTGCGAACTGGAGTTCGAAAAATGCAGCGTCTTGATCGCAACTTCCCGCAACAAATGCGGATCGCGCGCCAGATAGACGACGCTCTGCGCCCCCCGTCCCAGCTCGCGAATAATCTCGAAACGTCCAACGTGCTTGCTCATTACACCCTACCACTTATGTCGTATCGCCATTTTAAGCGTATCTGCCGAGCACCTGTGCATACTATGTCACGCGGCAACGTCACCTTCTTCAAATCCACAGCAGGCGCGGCGGCGATCCGGTCTCGCCGCAAACGACCGCCAGTTGCGAAAACTCGGCGGCCAGTGCGCACAAGGCTTCCCGATCGACCTGGAGAACGAGGCAACCCGGCTCTGGCGGCCAGGCCCCCTTGGGATCGAGATTGCATGCCGCAAAAAAGGTCCAGCCCAGGCCGGCCAATCTTTCGCCGAGTTGCGCCTGGCATCGCCGGTTCGCGTCGTCCGACAAACGCACGGCGCCCGGATTGCACGCCGTGACGATCCCCCAGTTGCCGACACGCCGCGCACGCAGGCAGTCATCGAAGGCGGCAGCGGCCACTCCGATCCGCAGATCGAAACGCCCTTCCGGCATCTCGACGCGGTAGATCGTCGCCCAGAATGCGGCTTCAAGCGCTGTCGCTCGCTGGTTCGGGAAATTTTTCGGCCAGATCCTGCCCATGTCGCCCCCTCCGGCGCTGAGTTCTCATGCACCCCAATTCGGCAATGCGAACAGCCTTGCCAGACTCGAGATTGCATTGCAGCTTTGCGAAATTCAATACCTGCTTTGCGGTGCGAAAATGCCGGCGAGTCGCCTTTGACATGCGGCGGTGCCATCTCAATATCGCGCGCCGAAGAAAAACAGAACTGGCCGGGAAGCCAATATCCACGCCATTCTTCAGCGATTTAACTACGCAGATCGCCGATCCATGGCGCTTTCACGGCAACTGGGACGGCGGCTCATAGCAAACGACGCCCTTGCGGCGTATCGATGTGCGCGGCCAGGTAGGGGCAGCGCTCACCACACAGCGGCGAAACGAAAAACGGGCCTTCGAGACCGATGGACAGCAGCAAGCGGGAAATGCGTTCCGGCTCGGGATGAAAGAGTTCGAGCCTGGCGAGAGACAGACCGTGATCTTCAAGCTTTGCCGCAGGATGCACTGCCGTTTGCCATTCGATCAGCGCTGGTGCGATACCGCCCAGCGGAAGCGCGCCGTCGGAGGGAATCGTGATCAGCCAGTCGAGCGCGCCGCGGCTCATCGGTTCGATATTTCCAAGCGCCTCGGAACAAGCGGACGCCGTTGCCCCAATGTCGGGCGTGCGCGCCACCCAGGCGGAGAGCGCAGGCGCCGAATCCGGCTGCAGCGTATCGAGCGCGAACCAGCGAGGCCTCATTGGTGCGGGAACCCCGGGGTTGGGCGAGATCACCTCAAGGAACAGCGAATCACCAAGCCGCAGAAGCAGATTGTGCGTGCCCATGCGGGGATGCTCTCCGCCGGCCTGCGGCGCAACCCCGAGCGCCTGACGCACAAACGCCGCACCGGCTTCAAGCGTCGGCGCGGTAATGGTGAGGTGATCGATGAAACAGCTTGGCATGCTAAGACTCCAATGCCTGATTCAGCGGGCTGACGGCAGCATCCGGCGAGCAATGGAAGCGGCTTGAGCGTCAGCTCAGATCCGGTTCGAGAAGGTGAATCGGTGGTTTTCGAAGAGGCGAAACGAGGCGTCGGCGACCTCTCGGAGATCGACTTCGAGCTCGCCATCGAGCGGCCCTGCTTCGCCTTGGCCATGGGCCCATATATCTACCAAATCGACATTCTCCCCCTTTTCAACAAGCGCTCTGACCGCAGCGATCAACTCGCGCGTCGCCTCGACATCCGAGGCCTCCTCTGGAAACCAGTCCACCGGTTCGCCAAAACCGAGTACGACGCTGCTCACGTAGAGGTGACGAAAGCTGCAACTACAGCCGGATTTCGACCCGACGAACCATTTTCTGGGGAAAGCCAGGTACTTCTCTTCCGGAATGCCGGGCAGTTCCCTGGAGAAGCAGACGAGATCATCGTTGGCGAGCGACAGATCGTCAGTCGATGTTGTGCTGAGCAGTGTCATGTAGCACATGGAAACCTATCGTGAAAAAAACCGGCGCCGGCATGGCGCAAATCGCTCGGCGGCGCCCGACAGACTGGGCGTCCGTTTGACCGGAAAATCAGATTCTTGCTTCCCAGTATTCACGTAGCGCCCTTTCGATGTCGGCACGGGATGATTCGTAGTCTGGATTTTCCAGGCACCACCGCAAAAACGCGATGACCGACACCCGTTGTGGTTCGGTCAGAAGTGCGAACTTCGACAATGCGTATTCATCGAGCGACGTCAGATGAAAGAGCGGGCCGGTGTTGGTTTTTCCATCTATTTCGGCGAGCAGGAAGGCCGGTAAATGAAAGCGCATCCCTTCGGGGTCGAAATAGCACAGACTGACCTCGCAGCCATACAAATGCTCGTCCGGAATCTTCGACCAGTCCAGCTTTTCATCTTTCAGGCGTTCAATCGCTTGCTCCGTCTCACTCTTGTAGTCGTCGACGGCTTCGCCTTGCCACAAGCCGACGCCTGATCCGAGTTGAACTCCTTGGAATGCTTCGGCAATCAGCTCTTTGAGCGCTTGTGTGATCATCGTAAGGTCTCGGGGGGCCACAGTTGCTTGCGGGTATCCGGGATTTTGCCACCAGCCCGGCGGCTTGAGGGAAAGCGGCAATCGATCCCCTCTCGTCAATGAAAATCCCGGCTCGCCGTGGGTAGCCGCCCGAGCAGAGCGCTGAGGTCGAGCAGGCGCTTGGCGACCAGGTGGACAACCTCGCCTTCGCGCTGCACTTGGCCGAGTACGCCGAGCAGGCGCGCGCCGAGGATCTCTCGGCGCTGCTTCTCGACTAACTTTGCATGAACGACGATGTTGGCGAGGCCGCTTTCGTCTTCGAGGGTGAGGAAGACGATGCCGCTCGCCGTGCCTGGCCGCTGGCGGCAGGTGACGATGCCGGCGACGCGCACCAGTTGGCGATCGGCGGCGTTTTGCAACTCGCCGGCGGAGACGAAGCGCCGCGCGGCAAGCCGGGCGCGCAGCAGGACCAGCGGGTGGCGGCCAAGCGTGAGGCCGGTGCTGGCGTAGTCGGCGACCAGCTCTTCGCCTTCGCTGGGCGCGGCGAGTTCGGGCTGCGTTTCCTGCGGAGCGGCGTGATCGAGCAGGTCGAGTTGCACGGCGGCGCTGGCGGCGGCCCATGCCGCCTGCCGGCGATGGCCGGCGAGCGTGGCCAGCGCGCCGGCAGCGGCCAGTGCGTCGAGGTCGCCGCGCGCGAGCCGGGCACGCGCGGCAAGATCGGCGACGCTGACAAACAGCCCCTGCAGACGTGCCGCCAGCAAGGCTTCGACACTGGCATGCGAGAGGCCGGCGACACCGCCGAGGCCGAGCCGGACAGTCGGGCCGGCGCCCTCCTCTGTGACTTCGAGCACGGCATCCCAGTGGCTGTCCTGCACCGTCGCCGGGCGCACTTCAACGCCATGCCGCCGCGCATCCTGCACCAGCTGCGAGGGCGAGTAGAAACCCATCGGCTGGCTGTTGAGCAAGGCGCAAAGAAAGGCCGCCGGGTGGTGATACTTGAGCCACGCCGAGATATAGACGAGCAGCGCGAACGAGGCGGCGTGCGACTCGGGGAAGCCGTATTCGCCAAAGCCCTTGATCTGCGCAAAGAGGCGGCGCGCAAAATCCTCGCCGTGGCCGCGCTCGCGCATGCCGGCGATCAGTTTTTGCTCGAACGGCTCGAGCCCGCCCTTGCGCCGCCAGGCGGCCATCGCGCGGCGCAGGTTGTCGGCCTCGCCGGGCGTGAAGCCGGCGGCGACCACGGCCAGCTGCATCACCTGCTCCTGAAAGATCGGCACGCCGCAGGTGCGGCCGAGCACTTCCTCGATTTCCGGACGCATCGGCTCGATGCGCTCCTTGCCGTGCCGGCGGCGCAGGTAGGGATGCACCATGTCGCCCTGGATCGGGCCGGGGCGCACGAGCGAGACCTCGATCACCAGATCGTAGAAGTTGCGCGGACGCAGGCGCGGCAGCATGGCCATCTGCGCGCGCGATTCGATCTGGAAGACGCCGACCGTATCGGCGGCGCAGATCATGTCGTAGACCGCCGGATCCTCAGCCGGGATGTCCTGCATTCGCATGCCGACGAGCGCCAGCGCACGGCGGATCGCGGAGAGCATGCCGAGCGCCAGCACGTCGATCTTGAGCAGGCCGACGGCGTCGAGATCGTCCTTGTCCCACTGGATGACCGTGCGCTCGATCATCGCGGCATTCTCCACCGACACCAGTCTTGAGAGCGGCCCGCGCGAGATGACGAAGCCGCCAACGTGCTGCGAGAGATGGCGCGGAAAACCGCGCAGCGCTTCGGCCAGCGCCAGCCACTTGGCGACGCGCGGCGACTCCGGGTCGAGGCCGACCGAACGCAGGCGCTCGGGTAATTGATCGCGGCTGTCCCACCACGCCAGCGAACCGGCCAATGCGTCGATCTGTGCGCTGCCGAAGCCGAGCACGCGGCCGACGTCGCGCAGCGCGCCGCGCGTGCGCCAGGTGATCACGGTCGCCGCCAGCGCCGCGCGGTCGCGGCCGTATTTGGCGTAGAGGTACTGGATCACCTCCTCGCGCCGCTCGTGCTCGAAGTCGACGTCGATGTCCGGCGGCTCGCCGCGCTCCTTCGAGATGAAACGCTCGAAGAGCAGGTTCGAGCGTGCCGGGTCGACCTCGGTGATGCCGAGCGCGTAGCACACCGCCGAGTTGGCCGCCGAACCGCGCCCCTGGCAGAGGATGTCGCGGCTGTGCGCAAAGTTGACGATGTCGTAGACGGTAAGGAAATACGGCTCGTAGCCAAGCTCGCCGATCAGCCCGAGCTCGTGCTCGATACGCTCGCCGACGCCGGCCGGAATGGCTTCGCCGTAACGCCGCGCCAGCCCCCGCGCCACTTCGGCGCGCAAAAAAGCGGCCGGCGTCTGCCCGTGCGGCGCCACTTCGTCCGGGTATTCGTAGCGCAACTCGTCGAGCGAGAAGCTGCAGCGCGCGGCGATGGCCAGCGTTTCGGCGAGCAGCGCCGGCGGGTAGAGCCGCGCTAGCCGTAGCCGCGTGCGCAGATGACGTTCGCCATTGGGAAAAAGCGCGCGGCCGGCGGCAAAGACGGTCGTATTGAGGCGCAGCGCGGTCAGCGTGTCCTGCAGCGGCCGGCGGCCGCGCAGGTGCATGTGCACATCGCCCGCCGCCACCGCCGGCAAGCCGCTCGCCTCGGCCAGCGCCAGCAGCGCGGCCAGCCTTGCGGCGTCGTCCGGGCCGGAATGCAGCTCGACCGCCAGCCAGGCACGGCCGGGAAAACGTGTTGCCAGCCAGCGCCCGTCGTCGGGCGTCGCGTTTTCGCCGGGTACCCACAGGGCGAGGCAGTCGGGGACAGCGCCGGTGCTGAAGGCGAAGTCGCCGACGCCTTCAAGGTCGCCGCGCGTCAGGCGGTACTCGCCCTTCCCTGCCCGCCGCCGGGCGAGCGTGATGAGCGCCGAGAGGTTGCCGTAGCCGGCGCGGTTCTGCGCCAGCAGCACCAGCTTGAAATCGTCGTCGGCAAGGCGGAACTCGGCGCCGATGATCAGTGGCAGCCCCACGGCCTTGGCCGCCTTGTGGGCGCGCACGACGCCGGCCAGCGAGCATTCGTCGGTCACGGCCAGAGCGCTGTAACCCAGCGCCTGTGCGCGCTCGGCCAACTCCTCCGGGTGCGAGGCACCGCGCAGGAAAGAAAAGCAGGAGCAGCAGTGAAGTTCGGCGTAGCGGGAAAGAGGGTTTGTCACGGCAATATACTGTAACTATATACAGTATATTGCTCCCACTAACGCCGTTGGGCAAGCATTGAATCAGAGGCTGGCAGAAATTTGCATCGGAACGGCGCGATAGCGTTTGCGCGGCCGCAAGCTGGCAGCAAAAGGCTGATCGTATTCGATGATATGGCGCTCGAACCACAACTCGACGTAACGCATGAAGGAGTAAGCATCGCGCGTGCCGCTGCGCACTTCCTCCAGCGCTTTCTTCAGCACGCGCTGGTTTTTCTGATGGATCCTGGTGTGTTCGGAGAAATCCAGCCCGGCCTGCTGTGCGATCCGCTCTTCCGTCGCAAAGTGCTGCTCAAAAAAAGCTTCCAGACTTTCAAATTCTTCGAAAGGAACATCGCCGCCCTCAAGGCAGGCGGCCTTGAGCGCTTCGATACGGCCAAAAATCTCCTCATGCTGCGCGTCGACCTCGGGCAAGGCGATAACCAAAGCATCCGGCAACAAGCCGGTGAACATGATCTCCATCGACAATCTCCTTTGGTGGCAATGTGTATTTTGCTTTTATCCATGGAGTGTAGAAATGGGATGTCCAAAAAACCAGAAAATTCGCGAAAAACTTTCGAAAAATTTTCGACCGGACTGCCGCCCATGTTTCGGAAGATCAAAGACTCCCGGTGCTCTTGTCGGAGCGATCCTTGCACAAGGATTTCAGGCTGGCGCCGAAGGGCTTGTCCTCCTCGATAATGTGGCGCTCGAACCAGAACTCGATGTAGCGCAGGAAGGAATAGACATCGCATGCGCCCCTGCGCACCTCGTCCAGCGCTTTGCTCAGCATGTACAGGCTGTCGTGGTGCATCTTCGCGTGCAGGAAGAATTCCAGCCCGGCCTCCTGCGCAATACGTTCTTCGGTGGCGAAATGGTGTCCCAGAAAAAGCAGCAGATCGTCAAATAATTCAGCGCCCGGATTGTCGCCTTCAAAGCAGGCAATTTTCAGCGATTCAATACGAACGAAGATCTCCTCGTGCTGCGCATCGACCTCGGGCAGATCAATCATCAAGGCCTCGGGCAGCAAGCCGGTGAACATGATTTCCATAAACAACCTCATTATTTTTAGGGTTTTTATATGCCTGAGTATAAGAAAAGAGGCATAAAAACGCCAGCATAATTACGGCAAAACTTGCGGCCTCACGCGAGGCAAAGGGCGCGCCGGATCAGGCGAACACGCCATGCAGGAACCACCCCGCCTCGCTGCGAAAAACCCACAGCCACTCGGCGCGTGGCGAGAGCGCGACAAAGTAGTCGCGGCGCACGTCGCCCAGCGCATCCGCTTCGGCGGCGTCCCACCAGCCGCTTTCGATGCGCTCCGGGCCGGCCAGCAGCTGGAGCGGACCGCGGTGCTGCGGGCGGCCGGCAAGCTCGGGCAGCGCCCGCGGTTTCGGCAGCAGCCACAAGGGGCGGGGACCGGTGGCAGGCTTGCCGGCCGCTTTCAGTGCGCCCTCCCTGCCGGCCGGGCGCTTTGGCGAAACCGGCTGCGAGGCATTTTCCGGGCGATGCTCGGCCACGACGGCCAGGCCATGCACCCGCTCGTCGCCGAGGCGAGCCTGCAAGCGCTCGACCAGCGCGGCAATCGACGCATCGGCTGCGGGGTTTTCCCCACGTTCGCCAAACAGGCTGCCGTCGCGGCCGGGCAAGGATTCGAGCGCCTCGGCGCGCAGCGCCAGGACTTCGACCGCAGCCGGCAGCTCAAGCCGCTGCAGACGCTCGATCAGCACGCGGCCAATCCGCTCGACGCTGCGCGTCACACCGGTAAAGCCCAGCGTCAGCGTGGTCGGTGGCCGCTGCCGGACGCCGCGCTCGTGCTCGAACTCGAAAGTGCATTCACTGACCCCGCCGCTACGCGCAGCGAGCCAGCCGCACAGCACGGCGATCAGGCGGCGCCCAGCGAAACCCAGCGCCAGGGCGTTCTCGACCCGTGCCGACAGCTCCAGCCGCTCGACGAAACGTTCGGGAAAGACGAAACGCAAACGCGGGTCGGGCAACTCGCCCAGCGCACGCGCCAGATCGGCAACGAAATCCGCGCCGAGACGGCGGGCCAGGCCGGCGCGCGGCAAGCGCAGCACATCGCCGAGCGAACGGGCACCAAAACCGGCGAGGCGGGCCTCGTTTTGCGCCGGGAGGTCGAGCGCCGCGAGCGGTAGCGCGCCAAGGCGCTGCGGCAGATCGCCGGCAGCGAGACAGGGCTGCTCATCCCCCGCGACGGCGAGCCACTGCGCCGCAAGCGGCGTCGGCGCCAGTGCGGCTTGCGGCGTAAAACCCTGCGCGCGGCAGCCTTGCACGACACGTTCGAACAGGCGCGCCGCACCGTCGAACAGGCGCGCCGCACCGTCGAACAGGCGCGCCGCACCGTCGAACAGGCGCGCCGCACCGTCGAACAGGCGCAGCGAGCCGGCCACTTCAAGCAGCAGGGTTTGTGGCGGCGCTAGGCAGACTTCGGAGGTAAAGCCCCCCGCCCAGCAGGCCAGGCGCCTGAGCGCTGCCTGCTCGCGCGACAAGTCGCGCTCCTGCACCGCCAGCCCGGGCAGGAGCGCCCAGGCGCCGGCCAGCCGCATGCCAGGCAGCACGCCGGTCGACAGCGCCGCATCGTCAGCAACGACGATGCGTTCGCGGCTGACGATGGCGCTAGGCGGTGGCCGGCTGGGAAAGGCTTCGAGCGGCAGGCGTGGCAGATGCAGGGCAAGCCAGAGCATGACGCAAACGCACCGGACGGTGAATGCTGATCGTGAGCGGCGCCGGCTGTGCGCCGCCACGACGTTTGAGCAGACGAACGATCAGCCGCTCGCCCTCGCCTTCAAGCCCCAGACGCAAGGGGGCCGGCGAGGACTGGCCGGCGCAGCTCGCCGGACGGAAGATAAACAGCAGGGTACGGCTGGCTTCGGCCGCCAGTTGCAGACGGCGCAAGGCAGTGACACTAGCTTCGGGCAGCCAGGTCACCACGGCGCCAACCCCATCGGCAGCCAGCGCCCGTTCGCAGGCCCAGGCGGCATCGCGACCGGGCGCGCTGGCAACCAGCAGGCGCGCCAGCGCGATGCCGCCGGCTTCGAGCGCCGGGGCGTAAAGAGAATACGGTGGCGCCACGCAGACCAGCCAGGCCAGCTCGTCGGCCGAAACACGTGCCAGCGCCGGCAGAAGCAGCGCCAGCTCGCCGACCCCGGTACGTGCCGGCAAGAGTTCGATCAGGCCACCGCGCGGCCAGCCACCGCCGGGCAACTCGGCATCCAGTTCGGCAAAGCCGGTCGAGACGCCGGGCAGCGGCGCGCTGGCCAGCGTGTCGCCGCGCCAGACATCGGGGCGCTCGAGGATTTGCGCGAGGGCTTGCGGGGAAGACATGGCAATGGCCAAAAACTCAGAACACCTGTTCGCTACGAATCAGGCCGACGGCAATGCCTTCGATGTCGAGCTGCACGTTGCGCGTATCGACGATGATCGGCTCGAAATCCGGGTTCTCGGCGACGAGTTCGACGATCGCACCGTGCTGGCGGAAGCGTTTGACCGTGACCTCATCGTCGAGCCGGGCGACGACGATCTGGCCGTTGCGCGCTTCGCTGCTGCGGTGCACGGCGAGCAGGTCGCCGTCGAAAATGCCGGCATTGATCATCGACAGGCCGCGCACGCGCAACAGGAAGTCGGCACGCGGGCTGAACAGGCCGGCGTCGAGCGCATAGCGGCGCTGTACGTTTTCGACGGCGAGGATCGGGCTGCCGGCAGCGACGCTGCCGATCAGCGGCAAACCGAGTTGCTCGACGAGGCGAATGCCGCGCGCCGAACCCGGTTCGAGCACGATGATGCCTTTCTTGGCGAGCGCCTTGAGGTGCTCTTCGGCCGCGTTGTGCGAAGCGAAGCCGAAGGCGTTGGCGATCTCCGCCCGCGTCGGCGGTGCGCCGAGCATCTCCAGGGTGTTGCGAATGAAGTCGAGGATTTGCTGTTGCCGTGGCGTTAGTTTGATCATCTTGCTCACCTTCAGTCCGGATACTGTATTTTTATACAGCAACCTATCAAAAGGCAAGCAAAAATGATTGGCGTGCTTGAAATAAAAGACAGCGGGAATACCGGAAGACAGGTATATGCCAACATCACGGCGCTCGATAGCATCCATGCGTCCTCCGCGAAGAGGGGATCTCATGCCCGATTATTCAAGTGCCCGCGCGGCCCTTTCATCCGAAACGAGCGATTGAATGCGTCCAATCCATTATTCCCCTTGTCATGCCCGCTCGATGGATATAGCTTCTGACTAACGGTTCCGTTTTCGACCATCAAACGGAGGGGCCTCATGAGTGCTTTCTTTCGATTCATCGCGGCGACACTGACTGTTATCGGAATCGGCCTGATCGGCCAGGCCTCGGCGCAAGCCAGGGATCTCCAGGAAATCCGCGCCGAAGGCGTGTTGCGCCACATCGGAACCCCCTACGCACACTTCATCACCGGCTCCGGCGACGGCCTGGACGTGGAACTGATGCAGGGCTTCGCCAGACACCTCGGAGTCAATTACCAGTTTGTCGACAGCCCCTGGAACACGATCATCGCCGACCTCACCGGGCACCATGAAAGCGGCGGCAAAAAGGCCACGCTGCCGCGCGGCGATGTCATCGCCAGCGGCCTGACCATTCTTCCCGATCGGGAAAAGCTGATCAGCTATTCGACGCCGACTTTTCCCTCCGGCGTCTGGCTGATCGCCCCCGCCCGCTCCGGCGCAACGCCGATCAGGGCCAGCGGCAGCATCGCGCAGGATATCGAGAACACCAAGAGCCGCCTCAACAGGCGCACTACCCTGGTCGTGGACAACACCTGCCTCGATCCCAAGCTCTACGACCTGGAAGGACGGGGCCTGAAACTGCGCCGTTTTCTCGACAGCAACAACCCGATCGAACTGATTCCGGCGATGCTGCGCGGCGACGCGGAGCTGTCCTTGCTGGACGTTCCGGATGCCATCGTCGGGCTGGAAAAATGGCCGGGCGAGATCAAGGTCATCGGCCCGATTTCCGGTCCCCAGGCGATGGGCCTCGGTTTCCGCAAGACCTCGCCCCAGTTGCTGGCCGCCTTCAACGAATATTTTGCCGCCCGCCTCAAGGATGGCAGCTACCTGCAACTGGTGCGCAAGTACTACCCGGCGATTCCCCAATATTTCCCGGATTTTTTCGGCCAGCCGCAAAGCACCGGATATGTCCGCTGAACCAGCCGCCGCCACAGGTTCCGGCCTGCTCCCCCGCCAGATGCGCTGGGTGCTGCTGGGCGGACTGTTTTTCATCGCCTACGCGGCAACCCTGGTCTGGATGACCTATCAGGCCCAGTTGCAGCGGCAGGAAGCCAACTTCGTCAGCACCCGCCTGGAAGCCGAGAAACTCGCCGCAGCGGTCGCCTATTTCATCGACGAGCGCCGCAACGATCTGGCCGATCTGGCCGGCTCGGCCGAAGTTCTCGCCTACTTCGCCAACCAGGCCCTGGGCATGCCCCTGGAGTACGGACTGCGGGCCAACCTGTTCAGCATTCTGGGACGCATGAACCGCCTCCAGGAAGGCAAGCACCTGGGCGGCGAGACGATCTATCGCCGCCTGGCGTTGCTCGCACACAGCGGCACGCTGCTGGCCGCCACCGACCGCGCCATCCGCGAGGAATCGGACCTGCTGGCCCTCGTCCCGCCGGAGAGCGCCCAGCCGACCATGGTCAGCATCGCCAGCACCGGCGAAATCGCCATTTCGGCACCGGTCCGCCACAACGATCACTTGCACGGCCAGGTGATCGCCTGGATCAGCGCGCAGCAGCTGCAGCAGCACTTTCTCTCCCTGCGCAGCGAATCCGCCATGACCATCCTCCTGCCGCCGGAAGGCGAATGGCGGTTTTCCAGCGGCCAGCTCGCCCTGTCCGCCGAGAGCATCGCCGCTCTTTCGCGGCTGCCGGCCGGCCACTGGCTGGAATGGCCGGCCGGCGAACTGGCGCCCGACTCCCCCGGCGTCAGGGCGAGCGCGATGGCGGTCGGCGATACGCCTTTGCGCCTGATCACCCTGGTACCGCTGGACGAACTGCACAGCCCGGGCATCTCCCGGAGCTTTCTTGCGGCGGCCGCCGCCGTTCCCGTTCTGGTCATCGTCGGGCTGATCATCCTGACCCGCCTCTACCGCGCCAACCGGAAGCTGATCAGGCAGGCCGAGAGCGTCACCCGGAAGCATGTCGAACTCAACGTCCGCAATTCCGATCTGGAACGGGAAATCCAGCAGCGAGAGGAAGTCGAGCAATGCCTGCTCGAGCAGCAGCAACAGTTGCAGGACAAAACGGCCGCCCTGGAAAAGACCATGGCCAAAGCCCAATACCTGGCCCAGTACGACAGCCTGACCAAACTCAGCAACCGCATGTTTTTCCGCGAAGGCCTGCGCCGGGCCATGGCGCGCGCGCTGCGCAACCACAATATGCTGGCGGTGCTGTTCATCGACCTCGATCATTTCAAACGCATCAACGATACGCTCGGCCACCCCGCCGGCGACCAGCTATTGCAGGAGGCGGCCAACCGCCTTGAGCACGCGGTGCGCGAAACGGACATCATCGGGCTGCAACGGCCGGAAACCGACTACCGCCTGGCGCGCCAGGGCGGCGACGAATTCACCATTCTCCTTTCCGAACTCAACGACCCCCTGGTGGCCGGCGGCGTCGCGCAGCGCATTCTCGAGCACATGACGCAAGCGATCACCCTTGGCAACAATGAAGTGGTGGTGACCGCCAGCATCGGCATCAGTGTTTTTCCCGACGACGGCGACGAGGTCGATACGCTGCTGAAGAATGCCGACGTCGCCATGTACAGCGCCAAGGCCAGCGGCCGCAACCAGTATCGCTTTTTCGAAGCGGCCATGCAGGCCAACGCCGTACGCCGGCTGGCCCTGGAAAACGACATGCGCCAGGGCATCGCGCGCAACCAGTTCGTTCTCTACTACCAGCCGCAGGTCGATGCCATCAGCGGCACGCTCCAGTCCTTCGAAGCCCTGATGCGCTGGAACCACCCGGAGCGCGGACTGATCGCCCCGTCCGACTTCATCCCGGTCGCCGAAGAAACCGGCCTCATCCTGCCGCTCACGCAACTGGCGCTGGAACAGGTGTGCCGCGACATTCCGGACTGGAAAGCCCGTTTCGGCCTGGATATCCGGGTCGCCATCAACATTTCCGGCCGGGTCATCGAGCTCACCGACCTCGCCGAACTGATCGGCGAAGCGCTGGCGCAAAGCGGCATCAGTCCGGAACTGATTGAGGCCGAACTGACCGAAAGCGTGCTCATGGAAGGCGGCGAAAGAACGCGGCAACTGCTGGAGCAACTGCAGACCCTTGGCGTTCGCATCTCGATCGATGATTTCGGCACCGGCTATTCGTCGCTGGCCTACCTCAAGGCCCTGCCGATCGATGTCCTGAAGATCGACAAATCCTTCGTCAACGACGTCTGCTCGGACCCCAGCAGCGCAACCATCGCGCGCACGATCATCGCCATGGCGCACAATCTGAGCCTGAGCGTCGTCGCCGAAGGCGTGGAAACGGCAGCCCAGCGCGACTTTCTGTGCGCCGAGCAGTGCGAAACCCTGCAGGGCTATCTGTTCAGCCGCCCGCTGCCGCAGGAACGGGTGCTCGAACTGCTGGCGGCCAAGGCCGCATCGGAAACAGCCGGACCTCGGACCTAAGCTCGGATTTCACCTCACACCGATCACTCTTTCGACGCCGCGGGATCGGCAATGACCGGTTTCCTTTTGCCGGCCGCGCGCGGCCTTTTCTTCTTCGTTTCCTCGAGCGCCACCTGTTTGAACGAGAACAGTTCGACCAGGCGCGACGCCACCAAGTGATTGATCGTTCCCTCGGCGATGACGCCCTTTTCGTCGGCCTCGCCGATCGCCAGCCCGGTCAGCAATTCGATCGCGTCGTCGGCATGGGTCACGGCGGCGACGCGGAAACGGCCGGCGGCGACGGCTTCGACGACCTCGCGCTTAAGCATCAGCTCCTTGACGTTGGCCGCCGGGATGATGACGCCCTGCTCGCCGCTCAAGCCCTCGGCGGCGCAGATGTTGAAGAAACCTTCGATCTTCTCGTTGACCGCGCCGATCGGCTGCACCATCCCGTACTGATTCACCGAGCCGGTAATCGCCCAGTTCTGGCGGAGCGGCATGGCGCCGATCGCCGAGAGCAGCGCGCAGAGTTCGGCCAGCGAAGCGCTGTCGCCCTCCACTTCGCCGTAGGTCTGCTCGAACACGATGCTCGCCGTGAACGACAAGGGAATCCCCCGGCCGAAACGGGCGGCAAAGAAACCGGCGAGGATCATCACGCCCTTGGAATGAATCGGCCCGCCCATTTCGATTTCGCGCTCGATGTCGATCATCTCGCCGTCGCCGATGCGCACGGCTGCCGTAATGCGCACCGGATGGGCGAAGATGAACTCGCCGAGGCTGACCGCCGCCAGGGCATTGACCTGCCCGACCTGCCCGCCAGCAGTGGAAATCAGCAGCATGCCGCGCCGGATGGCGTCGTAATACCGCTCGCGCAGCCGGTCGGTGCGGCGGACCTGCGCCGCCAGGGCCTGCTCGACGTGCGCGCCATCGATCAGCGCCGCATCGCCGGCCAGGTAATCCGCCTCGCGCAGCAGGTCGGCCACCGGCCGGGTCAAGGTCGTCAGGCGCTCGGCGTCGCGGGCGAGGCGTGCAGCCTGTTCGATCACCCGCGCCACCGCCGGACGGGCCAGATGTTTGAGGCCGTCGCGGCGGGCCAGCGTGGCGATCAGGCGGGCGAACAGGGCGACGCTTTCCGGCGTGCGCGGCACCTCGTCGTCGAGGTCGGCGGCGACCTTGAACAGATCGGCGAACTCCGGGTCCATCTCGACCAGCAGGTAGTAGATCATCGGCTCGCCGACGAGGATCACCTTGACGCGCAGCGGGATCGGCTCGGGCTCCAACTGCAGGGTGCTGGCCAGGCCGTACATCTCGCCGAGCGACTCGATGCGGATCTCGCCGCTGCGCAGCGCGCGTTTCAGCCCCTCCCAGGCGTAGGGCTGCGAGAGCAGCTTGACCGCATCGACGACCAGATAGCCGCCATTCGCGCGGTGCAGGGCACCGGCGCGGATCAGCGTGAAGTTGGAAACGAGCATGCCCATGTGCGCGACGTTTTCGACCCGGCCGACCAGGTTCTGGAAGGTCGGGTGGCTCTCGCAGACCACCGGCTGGCCGTCGCAGGCGACGTTATCGACCAGCAGATTCACGAGATAACGCTGGATCGAGATGGTCCCGGTGAACAGCAGGGTCTCCACCTCCGGCTCGCTCTTTTGCGACTCGCGCATCGTGTCGCCGGTTTCCACCACGTCGCGCTCGACGGCCGCAAGAAAGGCCAGCACCTCGGGCAAATCGGCATAGTCCGGGCGGAGGTCTTCGAGCAGATGGCCGATCGCGCCGCGCATCGCATCGCGGGCGACCTCCTTGAGCGCATCCTGCAATTCGCGCCGCCAGCGGGGAAACTGGCCGAGCAGCTTGATCAGCGGCTCCTGGAACTCCTTGATGACGCTTTCCAGTTCGTGCTTGCGTTCGTCCGGCAGCTGCTCGAACTCTTCCTCGGACAGCGTTTCCTCGTCGCCGTCCTTCGAAGGCATGAAAGCGAATCCGGCGCTCGTGCGGACCAACGCCACCCCTTTTTTCAGCGAGGCATTGCCGAGTATCCGCAAAGACCCTTCCTGGCGGTCCTTGTAGCCCTCGTGCAAGGCGCCGACTCGCGCCCGGTATTCCTCGCTCTCGAAAGCCGCGGTGATCGCCGGCCCGAGATCGGCGACGAAGCGCTGCATGTCGTCGCGCAGCCTTGCCCCGCGCCCGGCCGGCAGTTCGAGCAGGCTCGGCGCGGTGGCCGTTGCGAAGTTATTGACGTAGCACCAGTCGGAAGGCGCGCCGTTTTTCAGCCGCGCTTCGTCGACGAGACGGCGCACCAGCGCATGCCGGCCGCTACCCGGCTCGCCGAGCACGAAGAGATTGAAGCCGGGGCGGCGAATCCCGAGACCGAAGCGCAGCGCCTCGACGGCGCGCGGCTGGCCGAACGACTCATCGAGATCCGGCAGTTCGCTGGTGTTCTCGAACGGGAGATGATCCAGCGTGCAGGGCGTGTGCAGCTGGGTCGACTCGAGGATTGTCGCGGGCATTTTTGGCCTCTTGGTGGAAACGCTGTCCTAAGACAGACGATAGCACCAGCGGCCCCTGCCGACTACATCGCCTGCATGATCGCCGCCGCCAGGATCTCGCCGGTCTGCGCCCCCGACACCGTCAGACGGCGCTGGATGATGTAGAAAGGAACGCTGGTCACGCCCAGGCCGCCGACCTTGCCGACCAGCGAGTTGACCTGCTGCGTGCCCTCGCCGCTCTCCAGGTAGTCGATCACGTCCTCCTTGCGATCGCCGCACTCGGCGGCGATCGCCGCGAGCGTGGCGATCTCGCCGATATCCTCGCCGCGCTGAAAGTGCGCGACGAACAGGCGCTCGACCAGCGCTTCGACCTCCGCCGGCGGATGGCCGGTCGACTGGGCGCGATAGACCAGACGGTGCGCGCGCAGGGTGTTCGGGCGCGTCACGATGCGCTCGAAATCGAACACGACGCCCGCTTCGCGCCCGGCATCGGCGACGTCCATCTGCAACCTGGCGACCTGCGTGGCGCCGCCGAACTTGGCTTCGAGGAAGGCACGGTAAGGCTCGCCGGCGAGCGGCGTATCGGGGTTGAGAAAATACGGCAGCCAGTTGAACTGGAAGCGGGTCTCGGGATGCTTGGCCTGCACCAGCGCAACCGCCTGCGCCAGACGGTACTTGCCGATGAAACACCAGGGGCAGACGAGGTCGGAAACGATGTCGATGGCGACGTTCATGGGAATCAGCGTGGAAGGTATCGAGGCCGGCACCTTACCACAGAGCGCCGCGGCCCCGCCGCCGCCCTCCCCGCTCAGCCGTCGGTCTTTGCCGCGGCCGCGCAGGCTTCCAGTTCGAGGTGACACGGCGCCAGCAGAAGATGCACCAGATGCTCGGAATCGCTCGAGCCCATGTGTTCGGCAAATTCGGCGAGGCGCGGATCATGCGCGGCGGCCAGGGCGGCCAGCAGCGCCCGCGCGGCGTCGCGCGGATTCGCGCTGCCCGCCTGGTAGCCCGGCCAGTCCTTATAGTGCGACAGGAGTTCCGCGCGGTGGTCGCGATAGAGCGCGCAGTTTCGGGTGAAATCGAGTTCGGCCTGTTTCGCCGCGATCGCCGCATCGATCTCGGCGTCCGTTTTCTTGTAGTGCGCTTTTTCGGCCTCGGTCCAGTGCGGCTTGTCTCCGTGTGCTTCGCCTTGTTTTTCGCGTAAGGTGGCGAAGGTGTTCTTGAGCACGATCTGCGAATGCGTGCCGGCGTCCCGGAAGATGTGCACGAGGTCCTTGCCGTGCCCCTCGGTGCCGGCATAGCGCATTCCCGCCGTGATTTGCCGTGGATTGAAGCCGAACTGGCGGGCGCAAGCCGCGCGGAGCGTGTCGAACAGTTCATTGATTTTCGCAGGACTCACGGGGCTATCCTTTTAATCGCTCGTACCGCTCGATGAGCTTCATGGAGATCGAATAGGTGTGCTCGATCTGTTCGTCAGCATAGCGGTGATCGGCGCCCACCGGGCAACTGACGCGTGCGACGCAGGTCGCCTTGCAGCGCGAGGACGCCGTTTTGCGATAGGCGAGGCATTTGTCCAGGGCGAAGGCGCCACCATCGAGCGCACCGCCCGGACAGCTGGCAACGCAGACCCGGTCCCGGCAGCGCGCGCAGGGGGATTCGCTTTCGAGCGGCCGGGAAGGCGCCAGATCGGTATCGGCCAGGATCACCACGCGATACGCAAACCACGTCCCCCAGACTTCATTGATGCCGACCATGAACGGCGAGGCATGGTGCCAGCCGGCAATTTTGCCGAGCGCCTGCAGGCCGAGAGGGGTATCGCCGGGATAGACGATTTGATGTGCCTTTCCGGCGAAATGCGCCGCAAACCATTGCTCGGCCGCCGCGATACTGAAATCGTCGATCGGGTCCTGTGAGTTGATTCCGGACGCCTTGAGCGCGGCCCACAGGGTCTTTCCACCGTGACCGAGCAGGATCAGCTGCCGATATCGGCACGCCGGATCATGGCGGCGCCGGAGTTCCGCCAGCATCTCCGCCGGCAGCGCATCGAGGTCGAGAACGGCTTGCAGATTGAGGCCGACGCGATCCAGCGCGGTGAAATCACCTGTCGTCATGGTGCGCTCCCGATCTGCGCCAGCGCCTGTTCGATCGCATCCGCATCGGCAGGCCGGACCAGCCGCACGACCTCCCTGCCCTGGCGCAGGAAAACGAGCGTCGGCCAGAGTTTGACGCCAAATGACCGTCCCAGGCGACGCCCCGGACCGTCTTCGATCCGCAGGTGCCGGAGCTGCGGATAACGGGCGAGCGCCGCGGCGATCAGGGGTTGCGCGGCCATGCAGTAGCCGCACCAGGACGCGCCGAATTCGATCATGGCGGGTTCCGCGAGCGCGTCGAGCTCGGCGCGCGATGGCTCGATCCCGGTATCGTTGACCTTGGTTTTCATGGAATCACTTCGCTGCGTTCGCGGTGCCGTGCGCTCAGGCGAACACCGCCTGCATTTCCCGGGTATCGGTCTCGATCTCCGGCAGAAGCTCGGCGAAGTCCTGGCGGACAGCGGCCAAGTCGCCCGCCTCGGGGTCGATCTCCTGATGCAGCCATTCGACGTGGGCGCCGGCGAGCACATTGCCGACATAAACGATGTCGGCCAAGGTGCGCACGATCACCGGCGCGTGGCGCGGCTGGTCGTGATCGATGGTGGCGTTGACGATTTCCTCGGGCATGCCGAGGGCGCTGAGCAGCGACACGCCGATACCTTCGTGCCACTGCATGATGAGATGCTTCATGGTATCCGGGCGGGCGCGCAGCTCCGGGTAATGGGCTGCGCGGTAGAGCATGTAAAAAGCCCCGAGGTCGTGGATCAGTCCGGCCAGCATGGCCTCGTCCGGATTGATCCGGGTCTGGGTGCGGGCCAGGACGCGGGCCGCCGCTGCGGTTCGGAGGGAATGGTCCCAGAGCGCCCGGGTAAGATCGGCGAAGGCCGCCATGTCTTTCGAGCGCATCAGCTGGTCCATGGCGATCGCCAGGGCGGTGGTGCGCACCAGATTAACCCCCAGACGGTTGATGGCGGCGTGGAGGTCCCGGGCCGGCGTACCGTCGGGGCTGTAAAGGACCGAGTTGGCCAGGTGCATCAGCTTGGCGGCAACCAGCGGTTCGAGGCCGACGATCCGGGCGATCCGCGCAAGCGACAGGTCCGGATTCTGCAGCTCCTTGCGCAGGCGCACCGCGGCATCGAAACAGGTCGGAAAAACGACTTCGCCGGCCAGTTCCCGGGCGATATCCTCGAGCATCTGGAAGCGCTGTGCGTTGAGGGCTGCACCGACCTTGTCGGCAGCCGTTTGTTCACTGGTCGTCATGGATGGAAGACCTCTTTTCCCGCGTTTGAACAGCCGGTCAGCAAAACATCAACGCCAGCCAGGCCGGATCGTCGCCGAAACTGAGCAGCAAGTAGTTGCCGATGCGATACCCCGAAATTTCCAGGCGGAAAGCCACGTCACTCCAATACATCGTCAGCTTCCCGACCTTTTGCCTCAATTGATTTCAACTGCTCGCCTTCGCTTGCCCTTTGGCCGACAGTCAATCCTAACATTTTCATCGATTGCCGAACGCCGGGCTGCAACTCCGCCTCAGCTGCGCAGTTCCGCCCGGTCGCGGAAGTAAGCCAGGGCTTCCGGATTCGCCAGCGCCTCGAGATTCTTCACCGCCCGGCCATGCACGACATTGCGCACGGCAAGTTCGACGATCTTGCCGCTCTTGGTGCGCGGAATATCGGCGACCTGCAGCACCTTGGCCGGCACGTGGCGCGGCGTGGTGTTCTGGCGGATCTGCTGCTTGATGCGGGCGGCCAGTGCGTCGTCGAGCGTCAGGCCTTCGCGCAATTTGACGAAGAGGACGACGCGAACGTCACCGATTTGTTCAGGCGGCCAGTCCTGCCCGATGACCAGCGATTCGACGACTTCCGGCAACTGCTCGACCTGGCGATAGATTTCCGCCGTGCCGATACGCACGCCGCCGGGGTTGAGCACGGCGTCGGAGCGGCCGTAGATGATCATGCCTTCGTGCGCGGTGAGTTCGACGAAATCGCCGTGGCACCAGATGTTGTCGAAGCGCTCGAAATACGCCGCGTGGTATTTGCTGCCGTCCGCATCGTTCCAGAAGCCGGTCGGCATCGCCGGAAACGGCGCCGTGCACACCAGTTCGCCGCGCTCGCCGCCTTTTCCATCCTTGCCTCCGGGCGGAATCGGCCGACCTTCGTCGTCATAAACATTCACCGCCATGCCGAGGCCGCGGCACTGCAGTTCGCCGCGATAGACCGGCAGGACCGGACTGCCGAGCACAAAGCACGAGAGGATGTCGGTGCCGCCGGAGATCGAGGCGAGCAGCACGTCGGGCTTGATGTCGCGATAGACGTAGTCGAAGCTCTCCGGCGCCAGCGGACTGCCGGTCGAGAAGATGGCGCGCAGTGCAGCCAGCCGGTGCGTTTCGCGCGGCTTGAGGCCCAACTTGGCGGCGGCGTCGATGAACTTGGCCGAGGTGCCGAAGTGCGTCATGCCTTCGGCGTCGGCGTAGTCGAAAAGCACCTTGCCGTGATCAGCGAACGGGCTGCCGTCGTAGAGCAACAGCGTCGCCTGCGAAGCGAGGCCGGAAACCAGCCAGTTCCACATCATCCAGCCGCAGGTGGTGAAGTAGAAAACGCGGTCGCCGGGTTTCACGTCGCCGTGCAGCTGATGCTCCTTGAGGTGCTGCAGCAGCGCGCCGCCGTGGCAGTGCACGATGCACTTCGGCACGCCGGTCGTGCCCGAGGAGAACATGATGAACAGAGGATGATCGAAAGGCAGCGGCGCGAAGTCGATTTCAGCCGCGTCGAAGGGAGCGATGAAATCGGCGTAGCGCGCGCCGTTCTGGATCGCCCCGACGTCCGGCGCATCGTCGAGGTAGGAAACGACGACGGTCTGCGCGAGCGAAGGCATCTGCGCGGCGACTTCGGCGTTCTTGGCCAGGCAATCGACCGGCTTGCCGTTGTACCAGTAACCATCGACGCAAACGAGCACTTTCGGCTCGATCTGGCCGAAGCGATCGAGCACGCCCTGCACGCCGAAATCGGGCGAAGCCGACGACCAGATGGCGCCGAGCGAAGCCGTCGCCAGCATGGCAATGACCGCCTCCGGCATGTTCGGCAGGTAGCCGGCGACGCGGTCGCCCCTGACCACGCCGGCGGCCCGCAGCGCCTGCGCGAAACGCGACACCTGGGTATACAACGCGTCGTTCGAGAGACGGCGCTTGACCTTGTCTTCGCCCCAGAAGACCAGCGCGTCGGCGGCATCGCGCCGGCGCAGCAGGTTCTCGGCGTAGTTCAGCCGGGCCTGCGGAAACCAGCGCGCGCCGGGCATGCGGTCGCCGTTTTCGAGCACCGTTGCGCCGCGTTCGCCGAGCGCACCGCACTCGTCCCACACCGAAGTCCAGAACGCCTCTGGCTGCGCAACCGACCAGTGCCAGAGGCTGGCATAGTCGCTACAGCCGGCTTTCCAGCGCGCATTGACGGCGCCGATGAAGGCCGTCACCTTGGCCGCCGCGATTCGCTCGGCGCTCGGCCGCCACAGCGCTTGCTGTTCTGCTTGTTGTTCCAATGCCTGTTTTGTTGCCAGCTCCATCGCGCTCCTCCGTCTGTTTTTTATTCTGACAACTGATCGCGCAATTCGTCGGGGATCGCCACCGATTTTCCGGTCGCCACGTCCATCCAGACGATCTTCGATTCGCCGGTTGCGTACAACATATCATCGCCCTGCAGGCGGATTTCGTAATGCGTCGGAATGCTGCTGCGGCCGGGGTAGCCGCAGAACATCTTGACCTCGACCACGCCGGGATAATTGAGCGGAATGAGGAAGGTGCAGCTGGCATTGATGATCACCGGCGCCGAGCCTTCGGGCCTCACCTTGAAGCCGAGCTGCTCGAGATATTCGACACGGCATTGCTCCATGAAGCGGAAGTAGATCGTGTTATTGACGTGGCCGTAGGCGTCCATGTCGCCCCAGCGGATGGGAATCAGGCTGGTCTGCGCAAGTTTGCGCACGGAGGTGGGATTCATTGCAGGCTCCTGTTTTGCGTGAATTTTCGGATTGACGCCAGAGTTGACGGGCAGGCACTTTTTTCCATACGATACCGTATTGTAAAAACCATAACAACAATCCAACAACCGGAGGAAGCAAATGCAACGCGAAGCGATGGAATACGATGTCGTGATCGTCGGCGGCGGGCCGGCGGGCCTTGCCGCGGCGATCCGCCTGAAGCAGCTGGCGGCGGAAAAATCCGGCGAGATCAACGTCTGCCTGATCGAGAAGGCCTCCGAAATCGGCGGCCACATCCTCTCCGGCGCGGTGATGGACCCGAAGGCCCTGGCCGAACTCTTCCCCGACTGGCAGGCGCAGGGCGCGCCGCTCAAGGCCGCGGTCAGCGAAGACCGCTTCTTCATCCTCAACGAGGGCGGCGGCACGCAGGTGCCGAACTGGCTGCTCCCCGAGTGCTTCCACAACGAAGGCAACTACGTCATCAGCCTCGGCAACGTCTGCCGCTGGCTCGGCCAGCAGGCCGAAGCGCTCGGCGTCGAAATCTACCCGGGCTTTGCCGGCGCCGAAATCCTCTACCACGACGACGGTTCGGTGAAGGGCGTCGCCACCGGCGACATGGGCGTCCTGAAAGACGGCAGCCACGGCCCGGCCTACCAGCCGGGCATGGAACTGCACGCCAAGTACACCTTGTTCGCCGAAGGCTGCCGCGGTCATCTCGGCAAGCAGATCGAGCAGAAATTCAATCTGCGCGACGGCGCCGACCCGCAGGTCTACGGCATCGGCATCAAGGAACTCTGGGAGATCCCGCCGGCGCAGCACCAGACGGGCCTGGTCATCCACACCGGCGGCTGGCCGCTCGACCCCGACACCTACGGCGGCGGCTTCCTTTACCACATGGAAGACAACCTGGTTTCGGTCGGCTTCGTCACCGGCCTCGGCTATAGCAATCCCTACCTGTCGCCCTACGAGGAATTCCAGCGCCTCAAAACCAATCCGAAGATCCGCGCCTTCCTCGAAGGCGGCAAGCGCATCGCCTACGGCGCCCGCGCGCTGACCGCCGGCGGCCTGCAGTCGCTGCCGAAGACGGTGTTTCCGGGCGGCGCCCTGATCGGTGACGACGCCGGCTTCCTCAACGCGGCGCGCATCAAGGGCTCGCACTGCGCGATCAAGACCGGCGCGCTGGCCGCCGAAGCGGCCTTCGACGCCGTCGCTGCCGGCCGCACGAGCGACGAGCTGACGGCCTACCCGGAAGCCTTCCGCCAGAGCTGGCTCTACGAGGAACTGCACAAGGCGCGCAACTTCAAGCCGTGGATGTCAAAAGGCCTGCACCTGGGCGGCCTGATGTTCGGCATCGACCAACTTCTCTTCCGCGGCAAGGCGCCGTGGACGCTGCACCACAGCGGTCCCGACCATACCAAGCTGAAGCAGGCGGCCGACTGCCGGCCGATCGTCTATCCGAAGCCGGACGGCGTGCTCACCTTCGACCGCCTGTCGTCGGTCTTCATCTCGAACACCAACCACGAGGAAGACGAGCCCTGCCACCTGACGCTGAAGGATGCGGCGGTGCCGATCACGGTGAATCTCGCGCTTTATGATGCGCCCGAGCAGCGCTACTGTCCGGCCGGCGTCTACGAAATCGTGCGCGACGAAGCCGGGCAGAACCCAAGGCTGCAGATCAACGCGCAGAACTGTGTGCACTGCAAGACCTGCGACATCAAGGACCCGACGCAGAACATCGACTGGGTCGTGCCGCAGGGCGGCGAGGGGCCGAATTATCCGAATATGTGACGCCCAGTAGCCCCACCCCGTTGCCACTCCCCCGGCAACGGGGATTTGCCTCACATTTGTAACGCACAAATCACGCACAGGTCACGCGCAAGTCACAATTTCGCTTTAAAATCCGCCGCTTTGTCGGTGGGCCGCGAGCCGATCGACGCCCACATCCAGCAGGCGACATCCCCATGACTCGTTTTCCGCTTTTGCGCATCGCCGCGCTTTTGAGCTTGTTGCCGCCGACCCTGTGCGCCGCCCAGTCGCCGGATTTCGAAGTTTGGAATGCGAAAGCGCAGACAACCTACATGTGGCAGGCCAAGGCGCCTTTTTCCGCAGCCTACTCGGGCGCCAACAGCCTTTCGCCGGAGCGCGAAAAAAGCTATTCCTTCACGGCGACCGCGGCGTTTGGCTTCCGCCCGTGGGCGGGTGGCGAGCTCTACGTCAATCCGGAAGTAGCCCAGGGCGTGCCGCTCTCCAACCTGACCGGCCTTGGCGGCTTCAGCAACGGCGAAATGGCGCGCACCTCCGGCCCGAACCCGACCGTCTACCGGGCACGCCTCTTCCTGCGCCAGACCTGGGGCTACGGCGGCGGCAGCGAAGCGCTCGGCTCGGACATGAACCAGCTCGCCGGCAGCGTCGACAAACGGCGCCTGGTGCTGACCGCCGGCAACCTCTCGGTGCTCGACATCTTCGACAAGAACACCTACAACCACGACGCGCGCACCCAGTTCATGAACTGGGCGCTGATGACGCACGGCGCCTACGACTACGCGGCCGATTCCCGCGGCTATTCGTGGGGGGCGGCGCTCGAATATTTCCATGACGACTGGGCGATCCGCGCCGGCCGTTTCGCCCAGCCGAAACAGCCGAACCAGAAGTCGCTCGATGAAAACATCCTGCAGCACTACGGCGACCAGATCGAACTGGAACACGCGCATTCGCTGAACGATCAGCCGGGCAAAGTGCGCTTCCTCTATTTTCGCAACCGCACGCTGATGTCGCGCTACCGCGATGCGCTCGATCTCGGCGCGCAAACCGGGAGCATCCCGGATATCAACGCCGTACGTAGCGGCGAGCAGATCAAGCAAGGCATCGGACTGAACCTGGAACAGGCCATCAACGGCGAGCTCGGCGTTTTCGCCCGGGCCAGTTGGGCGGATGGCCAGACCGAAACCTATGCCTTCACCGAAATCGACCGTTCACTGTCCTTCGGCGCGCTGGCCAAAGGCGGCGCCTGGGGGCGCAGCGACGATTCCTTCGGGCTGGCCTACGCGCGCAATGCGCTGTCCGCCGAGCGCCGCGCCTATCTGGCGGCTGGCGGCATCAGCTTCTTCATCGGCGACGGGAAATTGAACTACCGCGACGAGAGCATCCTCGAGGTTTTCTACAGCCTTGGCTTGCTGAAAGGCACCTGGCTGTCGTTCGACGCGCAACGCATCGGCAACCCGGCCTACAACGCGGACCGTGGACCGGCACGTTTCGCCGGAGTCCGCCTGCACGCCGAGTTTTGAGACGCCGGGCGGAAACGCCCGGGAATTAATTGTTCAGATTTCGCTCAGGTTTCGAGCGCGATCACGATCGAATAAATCTCGTCGCCGGACGCGGCAACCACTTCGGCCACCGTGCTCTGATCGAGTCCGAGCGCCACCGCCGCATTCTCGGGCACGACGACGCGCGAATCCAGCTCGTCGAAGGGATCGGGGCGCGGCGACAGCGCACCGGCAACGAACAGCAGATCGCCCAGCGTGGCCGGTGGCATCGAGCCGCCGTAATGGCGCGCGGCGAGCACGGCATTGACCACCGATTCGGGCAGATCGAGCTGGCCGAGCACCAGCGCACCGGCGCGTTCGCCGAGGTCGTTGATCGTTTCGGCCAGCACCACCGGATCTTCCAGCAATGCCGGATAGGCCGCCGCGCGGGAGAGCAGATAGAAGCGGCCGAGGTCATGCACGATGCCGGCGAACATGGCTTCGTCGGCGTTCAGGCGGGTGAGTTTGCGGGCGATGACGAAAGACAGCGCGGCGACATGCACGCCACGTTCCCACAGGCGGTTGGACAATTCGCGGCTACCGCTATGGCGCTGCGACTGACGCAACTGATCCATGATCAGCACCATGGCCAGCGACTTGATCGGGTCCATGCCGACGCGCATGACCGCCTGCTTGACGTCGCGCACGGTCTGATTGCCCGGATTGAGCGCGGCCGAGTTGGCGAGGCGGATCACCTTGGCCGACAGCAGCGGCTCGGCGACGACGATCTTGGCCAGATCGGAGAGGCCCAGATCGGGGTTTTCAACCGCCTTCATCACCCGCCGGCTGGCGTCGACGCTGGTCGGAAAACTGAGTTCGCCAACGTCTGCCTCGTCGACGACACGGCGTAACGCTTCGGCGGCTTCACGCGTCGCTTCGTTCATGCTGCACTCCTCCCGGAAATCCACATCACATTCTAACCGAGACTGCGGAAAGCGCCACGACCGGGAGGTGCCGCACACGCGGCGCGAAACCTCCCGGAGCGGGCGTCAGAACATCTCGTCGGCCAGCGCCATCGCGCCCACCGCGCCATCGGTCACCGTGCTGGACAGACCGTCGGCCTGCGCCAGGAAATGGTCGGCAAAGAAACGGCTGGTGACGATCTTGGCGCCATAGAAGGGATCATTGTCGCCGCTGTCGATCTTCGCTTGCGCGACCAGCGCGGCCCGCGCCATCTGCCAGCCGCCGGCGACGATGCCGAACAGCCGGAGGAAAGGCACGGCACCGGCCGACGCCGCGCGCGCATCGCTGCCGTAGGTCGCCACCAGCCAGTCGCCGGCCTTCGCCAGCGCGTCGACAGCGGCAGCGAAGCGGCTGCGAATCGCGACGAAGTGCTCGCCGCCCTGCTTCGCCAGATCGGCATCGAGCGCGCGCATCATGGCGATCACGACCTTCAGCGTGGCGCCGCCTTCGCGCGCCATCTTGCGGCCGATCAGGTCGTTCGCCTGGATCCCGGTCGTTCCTTCGTAGATCGTCGAAATCCGCGAATCGCGCAGGTGCTGCGCGGCACCGGTCTCTTCGATGAAGCCCATGCCGCCGTGCACCTGCACGCCGGTCGAGGCGACTTCGACACCGACCTCGGTGCTCCAGCCCTTGACCACCGGAATCATCAGGTCGACAAAAGCCTGATTGCTTTTGCGCGTCTCGGCATCCGGATGATGGATCGCCGCATCGTGCGCGGCGGCGACGACGTAGGCCAGCGCACGCGTCGCCTCGGCTTGCGACTTCATGCTCATCAGCATGCGGCGCACGTCCGGGTGGGCGATGATCGCCACTTTCGGGCCGCCGCGCACGCCGACGTCGGTGCACTGGATGCGGTCGCGTGCGTAGTCGCGGGCGCGCTGATACGCGCGCTCGGAAACGGCGACGCCTTCGAGGCCGACGCCGAAACGGGCGGCGTTCATCATCACGAACATGTATTCGAGACCGCGGTTTTCCTCGCCGACCAGGTAGCCGACCGCGCCGCCATGATCGCCGAAGGCCATCACCGCCGTCGGGCTGGCGTGGATGCCGAGCTTGTGTTCGATCGAGACGCACCAAGCGTCGTTGCGCGCGCCGAGGCTGCCGTCGTCGTTCACCATGAACTTCGGCACGACGAACAGCGAAATGCCCTTGACGCCTTCCGGCGCCGTCGGCGTGCGCGCCAGCACGAGGTGGACGATGTTGTCCGCCATGTCGTGATCGCCGTAGGTGATGAAGATCTTCTGGCCGAAGATCCGGTAGCTGCCATCGGCCTGCGGCTCGGCCCTGGTGCGCACGGCGGCGAGATCAGAGCCGGCGTTCGGCTCGGTCAGGTTCATCGTGCCGGTCCATTCGCCGCTGACCATTTTTTCGAGGAAGGTGTCCTTGAGCTTGTCGGAGCCCGCGAGCGCCAGCGCCTCGATGGCGCCGGTGGTCAGCAAGGGACACAACGAGAAGGCGTGGTTGGCCGACTTCCACATTTCGGTGACCGCCGCGCCGACCACCTTGGGCAGGCCCTGACCGCCCCACTCCGGCTCGCACTGCAGCGCCGGCCAACCGCTTTCGGCGAATAGCTTGTAGGCCTCCTTGAAGCCCTTCGGCATGGTCACCGCCTTGTCGCTCCACTTCGCCCCTTCCTGATCGCCCGGAATGTTGAGCGGCGACAGCACGCCCTCGGCGAATTTGGCGGCTTCTTCGAGCACCGCATCGACGAGATCCGGCGTCGCGTCCTCGCAGCCCGGCAGCTGCGCCACCTGGTCGAGTCCGGCAAGCTCCTTCAGCACGAATTGCATGTCGCGGATCGGGGCGAAGTATTCACTCATTTGCAGCTCCTTTGATGAATCGTTGTTTATCAGCGGCCTTCCCGGCCACCGTCAGGTCCATGGCGATCTATTTCTTCTCGAGGTACTGCTTGTCCTCGAAGGTCGATACCCACTCCGGCCGATAGACGACGAACAGGGTCGTCACCATCCCCGAGAGCCACGCCTCGGCAAAACCGAGCAACATGAAATACGGCAAATACTCGCCGGTGAGGTACTCGGCGCGATACACCCCGGCCAGCACGAAGAGCAGGCAGGACACCGCGCCGACGGCGAACACCGAGAGCGCGGCGCCAAAAAAACCGTTGGCGAAGATATAAACAAAAAAATGCGCCGGCAGCCTTCTGGCGACCAGGCGGTGAATGCCGTGACTGGCCGCCACCCCGACGCCGCCCATCAACAAGGCGTTAAGCGCGAAAGCCTGCCAGCCGGCCACACCGTTCAGCGTGGCGCCGGCCAGCACGACGCACAAACCGACAAACGCCAGCGCCCAGCCGAAGCACAGGGTAAACACCATCGCCCCGAGCAGATGCAGCGAAAGGCCGGGTTTGACCCCGGCGTTCAGATTCCACAGCAGGATCAGGACGACGATCATGCCGAGCCAGACGTTGAGACGCGCGCTGTCGCCCAGCACATGCCACGGCGCCCGGCGCAGCGCATGATGAACGAGCGGCACGAACAGCACCCAGGCCAGCAAGGTCCAGGTGCCGCCGAGCAGGCCGTCCGGCAGATTCATGTGCCCCGCCTCGCCCTGTTTTGCCTGTCTCGCCGGGACAAGCCAAATCAGCCCAGCGCTGCAGCGAGCGCCGGAATGACTTCGAACAGGTCGCCGACCAGACCGTAATCCGCCACCTGGAAAATCGGCGCTTCGGGGTCCTTGTTGATGGCGACGATGACCTTGCTCTCCTTCATGCCGGCCAGATGCTGGATGGCACCCGAAATGCCAACGGCGATGTAGAGCTGCGGCGCGACGATCTTGCCGGTCTGCCCGACCTGATAGTCGTTCGGCACGAAGCCGGCATCGACCGCCGCACGCGACGCGCCGAGCGCGGCGCCCAGCTTGTCGGCGAGCGGCTCGAGCAGCTTGTGGTAGTTCTCGCCGTTGCCGAGGCCGCGGCCACCGGAAACGATGATCTTGGCGGCGGTCAGTTCGGGACGTTCGGACTTGGTCAGTTCGCGGCCGACCAGCTTGCTCTGGCCGGAATCGGCCGTCGCGGAGAGCGCTTCGATGGTCGCGGCACCGCCCTCGGCAGCGGCTTCGAAAGCCGTGGTACGTACGGTGATGACCTTGATCGCGTCGGCCGACTGCACGGTGGCCAGCACGTTGCCGGCGTAGATCGGACGCACGAAGGTGTCCGCCGCTTCGACCGCGACGATGTCGGAAATCTGCGCCACGTCGAGCAAGGCGGCGACGCGCGGCATGAAATTCTTGCCGCCGGTGGTCGCCGGGCAGACGATGTGGCTATAGCTGGCCGCATTGGCGACGACCAGCGCGGCGACGTTTTCCGCCGACTGGTCGGCGTAATGGGCGGCATCGGCCACCCGTACCTTGGCGACGCCGGCGATCCGGGCGGCGGCTTCGGCGGCGGCGGCGCAAGCGGCACCGGCGACGAGCAGATGAATCTCGCCACCGATCTTCGCCGCGGCGCTCACCGCGTTCAGTGTCGCCGGCTTGATGCTGGCGTTGTCGTGTTCTGCAATAACGAGAATGGCCATGATCAGATCACCTTCGCTTCATTCTTGAGTTTAGCCACCAGATCGGCGACATCGGCCACCTTGACGCCGGCGCTGCGCTTGGCCGGTTCGGCCACTTTCAGCGTCTTCAGGCGCGGCGCAACGTCCACGCCGAGCGTTGCCGGATTGGTGACGTCGAGCGGCTTCTTCTTGGCCTTCATGATGTTCGGCAGCGTCGCGTAACGCGGCTCGTTGAGGCGCAGATCGGTGCTCACCACCGCCGGCAGCGCGATTTCGAGCGTTTCGAGACCGCCATCGACTTCGCGCGTCACCGTCGCCCGGCTACCGGCGACCACCACCTTCGAGGCGAAGGTGGCTTGCGGCCAGCCCATCAGCGCGGCGAGCATCTGGCCGGTCTGGTTAGCATCGTCGTCGATCGCCTGCTTGCCGCAGAGCACCAGTTGCGGCTGCTCTTTTTCGCAGAGCGCCTTGAGCAGCTTGGCGACGGCCAGCGGCTGAAGTTCGACGTCGGTTTCAATCAGGATGCCGCGGTCGGCGCCGATGGCCATCGCCGTACGCAGGGTTTCCTGGCAACCGGCGACGCCGGCCGAGACGGCGACCACTTCGGTGGCGATGCCCGCCTCCTTGAGACGAACCGCTTCTTCGATGGCGATTTCGTCGAACGGATTCATCGACATCTTGACGTTCGCAATATCGACGCCGGTGCCGTCACCCTTGACGCGCACCTTGACGTTGAAATCCACCACTCGCTTCACGGGAACGAGAATCTTCAAATCTGCTCTCCTTTATATGACTGCACGGCAAACGCGTGCACCACGCTTATGACCTCCGCCATGAGCGCTCGTGCCGGCATTTGACATTGCCGGGGCCTGACCGGACAATAAGCCATACTCATCGGTATGGATTGACGTACGGTACCGTATGGCACAAGCGCTGTCAACATTAAACGACCGTTTGAATACTAGTTCGCCGTTGCGTCAAAAGAAAGGATTCGGGAGCGATGCCCCCTGAAAAAACAAAGCCGCGCAGCCAAGGCACGCCCCGCACCCAACTCGACCGCACGGAATGGATCGAAGCCGCGACCGACGTCCTCGCCGACCAGGGCGTAGACGGCATGCGCGTCGAAGTTCTGGCCAAGAATTTCGGCGTCACGAAGGGCAGTTTCTACTGGCACTTCAAGGATCGCCAAGACCTTTTCAACGCGGTGCTGCAAACCTGGAAAGAAGGCCGCATCCGCGACATCAACAAGCAGACGAGCAGCGCGCCGGGTCGGGAGCGCGAGCAACTGATGCACGTCATCGACGTCTACAGCGCCAACCGCAATCGCAAAGGCATCTCGATCGAGCTCGCCGTGCGCGACTGGGCGCGACGCGATGCGCAAACCGCCGCCGTGGTCGAAGAGGTCGACACCTACCGGCTCGAATGCACGCGCAAGCTTTTCGTCGCCAGCGGCCTGTCCGACGCTGAAGCCAAGAGCCGCAGCCTGATGCTCTACGCCTATGTTTTCGGCCAGAGCCTGATGGCCTACGACCGCTACGACCCGAAAGTCATCGATTTCAAGCGCTGGATCGCCGAACGGATCGTGCACGACTAGCCGTTCACTGCACTGCCGCACTTTCCTTCATCACCGCCTCGCCATAAGCGACCGCCCTCCTCCGTTCGACCTTTCGCCATCTTGCCAGGCGCTTTCACACTACTGTCAAACTCCGCGGACACAATGCCATTTCGATGTGACGGATCTTTTCGCACACCTGAAACCGGCAAGGAGCGCAGGCATGAAACGAGAAAACACCGTACCGCTGCAGCCCATCCCATCCGCCGACCAGACGGAAACCATAATCTGCCGTCACGCGGCCCTGGAACGTTATTGCCAGCTGTTCGCACGCGGCCACTTTCCGATCATGGTCGAAGAGCCCGACGGCGTCTTTCGGGTCTTCCTGTCCACCGCCGAGCGGCGGAAAGTCTGAGCGAAGCGCCGCAATGCGGCGCGTAGGGCGAGGGCCAGGCGTCACTGCCCACCCGCCTCCGCATCGGGCCCTGGCCTTGCCTGCTCGCCAAGTCCGCTCAGCCGGGCCGCAATGGCGAAGTCGGCGATCGCCCGGTCGAGGTGTCCTTTTTGCCGCCAGAGCGCGCCGCGCTTGAAATAGGCCAGGGAGTAGCGCGGATCGATCCGGATCACGGCATCGTAATCGACGACGGCCCGGTCTAGATCGCCTTTCCTTTCCCAGACGATGCCGCGATGGTAATAGGCATCCGCGTAGCGCGAATTGAGCCGGATGGCGGTATCGTAGTCGGCCAGCGCGCGGTCGAGATCGCCTTTCTTTTCCCAGGCGATGCCACGGTTGTAATAGCCGTCGGCATACAACGGATTGACGCGGATCGCGGCGTCGAAATCGGCGACGGCCCGATCGATATCGCCTTTCTCGCCGAAGGTGATGCCGCGGTTCGTGTAGGCCTCGACGGCGCCCGGATTGATCCGGATCGCGGCGTCGAAATCGGCCACTGCCTTCTCGAGTTCGCCTTTCTCGTCCCAGATGACGCCGCGGTTCGTATAGGCTTCGGCCAGCCGCGGATCGATCCGGATCGCGCTATCGTAATCGGCGATGGCGCGCTCGCGATCGCCTTTCTTCTCCCAGGCGACAGCGCGGTTGAAGTAAGCCAGCGCGTCGCGCGGATTGAAGCGGGTCGCCGCGTTGAAATCGGCGATGGCGAAATCGAACTGCTCTTGCTGATACCAGGCGAGGCCGCGGCGCACATAGGCCTCGGCGTTCTTCGGGTCGATCCGGATGACAGCATCGAAATCGGCGATAGCCCGTTTCAATTCGCCTTTCTGGAACCAGGCGAAGCCCCGCAGCGAATAGGCCTCGGTCTCCTGCGGATTGATCTTGAGCACGCTGTCGAAATCGGCGATGGCCCGCTCGAGATCGCGGCTCTCGAGCCGGGCAAAGCCGCGCAGGAAGTAAGCTTCGGCCAGCTGCGGATCGATCCGGATGGCGTTGTCAAAATCAGCAATCGCCCGCTCGAGATTGCGCTGGCGCAGCCAAAGACCGCGCAGAACCAGCGTATTGGCCAGCGCGTGCGGCGCCAACTGCGCGGAGTCGATGGCGCGCGTGCAATAGGCAACCGCCTGCTCGGCAAAATAGGGAAAGACCGCAATCGCCGACTGCGATTTTGCCAATTCCGAGGAATTGGCCGCCGAGAGTTCGGCGCACTTTACCGCGTCGGCATCCGTCTCGCTGTCGGATGCAATGCCGTATGCGGCGCCCGGCAGTGCCACGACCGCCACGGCCAGGAACAGATTTGCTATCTTCATCGCGCGCCCGATCTGCGATCAATCCGCGACCGATTGCGCGCGCAGCGGGACTACCAAGCATTGATAGCGCGTCGAGCGTTTCAAGCTGCGCGTGCGCAACCACGCGTCTGGAAATCAGACCATTGCGCAGCGCTTCGGTTCCAGCGGCCAGCGAATAGCCGTATCGCCCGAGCGATTCCAAACCGGATTTCCGCTCACAATATTCGAACGACCGGCTGAAGTCGGCTTGCCTTGGCGTTCAAAAGACATAAAATCTAGCCCCTTCAATTCTCGGCGACGAAAACCCAGTGCTTGGGGCATTCGTTTCCTGATACCTCCCATTGCAGTGATCGGCCATGACCTTCAAAGCTAGCTCGCCCGAATTCCGGATCATCGACGTGACGATGATCGAACCCGACGCCAACCATCCCCGCCAGAATGTCGATGAGGCCAGCCTCAAAAGCCTCGCGAATTCGATCCAGAAGATCGGCGTCATTCACCCCCTGCTGGTCCGTCCAGCCAGCGCCGGCCGCTACACCGTGATCGTCGGCGAACGCCGCCGCCAGGCCGCCATCCTGGCCGGGGAACAGACGGTGCCCGTGCTCATCCGCCCCTGCGCGCCCGAAGACGCCCTGGAGGTGCAGGTCTTCGAGAATATCGGCCTTGGCGTGCGCGCCGCGCTGGAGCCGCGCGACATGGCCAACGCCATCCAGAAGATCGCCGAGCGCTTCGAGACCGCGGAGCAAGCGGCGCAACACTTCGGCCGCGCGCCGACCTGGCTCAGCCAGGCAACCGCCGCCGCCAACCTGTCCGAAAAGGTCGTCGCGCTGCTGGACTCCGGAAAGATTTCGAGCACCAGCGCCGCCGTGCAACTCGAGAAACTGGCGAAGAAGAACGAAGCCAAGGCAGATTCCTTGATCGGCCGGATCGAGCAGCTGCCCGAAGGCGAAAAGGTATCGAAGAAGCTTGTCGATTCGGCGTTGTCAGAAGAGAGCGGGCGCAAGAAGAAGGAAACACCGGCCGTTGAAGACGCTCCGGCGCCGTTGCCGGCAGCCGCCGCGACCGCCGGCACCCCGCCCTGGGAAGAGGCGCCGCTTGCCACGCCCGCTTCTGCCGCGCGCAGCCGGGTGAATCCGGGCAAGGTGAGACAGGTCGCCGAACTGCTGGGCTTGAACGAAGGCGACGAAGAGGAAATTTTGATCCGGCTGATCGACGAGTTCCTGGCGCTGAAACAGTCCTGATCCGACGGTAGTCGTTCAGCCCGAAAAAAAGCCGGATTCAAATCCGGCTTTTTTTCGTCATGAGTACCGAACCTACTTCTGCCCCTTGGGCGGCCGGCCGGTCTTGATCACCTCAAGCGTCCGCAAGGCAGCCGTAACGGCCGCATCGGACTGGGCGGCGAAACCGATGACGGCGGCGCGCAGGACCTCGCTTTTCTTCACCGCCACGCCCTTGGCGATACAGCGCTTTTTCACCGCGGCGATCAGCTCGTACTCGGACTCGGGCATGGTGAAGCTATCCCGCACCAGCTTGGCCTTCTTCGGCTTGGCGCCTTTCTCGAGCGGCTTTTCCGCGACCTTCGCGGCAGTGGCGGCGACCTTGGCCGGCGCGGCTTTGGGGGCGGTTTTCGCAGCGCTCTTTGGCGCAGCGGCGCTTGTCGCCTTCGGCGCCGCCTTGGCCGACGGCTTGGCGGCGGGCTTTGGCGCAGGCTTTGCGGCGGCTTTCGCCACGGGCTTTGCAGCCGCCTTTGGCGCCGGCTTTTGCGCGAGCTTTGCGGCAGCCGACGTGGCCGGAACGGATTTCTTCTGGGTGGCGGCACTCTCGGCCGTTTTCGCTGCGTCACTTTGTACTGCTGCACCCGGCTTGCGGCTAGTGGCCATGATAATTCTCCTTTTATCGGTTTAAACCGTTTATATGGTTTAAACAGTTTAAATCGATTGAAGCCATTATTCAAGCCCATTCGCATCCCGTCATGCCAAACGGCTTTCATTGAAAGGTAACACTCGCCCCCTAGACTGCGGGCTCGTTTCTTACCGAAGAGGCATCGCGTGTCATCCTTTCCAACTACTGCGCCAAGCTGGCTCACCGCGAACCCCGCGGTCGAAATGATGTCCCGGCTGAGTTATCCCAAAAAAATACAGACCATCGGCCTGATCGCGGGCATCGCGATCCTGCTCCTGACCGGCCAGCTTTTCTTCAGCCTCGCCGGCCAGATCGAGCGCGCCTCGCTCGAACGCACCGGCCTGCTGCTCGTCCAGCCGCTGCGCGCGGTGATCGAGCCCCTGCAGCAGCACCGTGGGCTGGCCAATGCCTGGGCCAGCGCCGACGAAACCTTCCGCGCCGAACACGCCAAACTCTTGCTGCCTGCGCTGGATGAGCGCCGGCAACAGGTCGATAGCGCCATCGCCGAAGTCGAGACCCGTTTCCGCAAGGACATGCCGGCACTCGCCGACGACCCGCGCTGGCTGGCGGCACTGCGCCTCTGGCAGGAAATCAAGGCCGGCGACAAGCTCAACCAGATGCAGGTGCTCGAGCAGCACAACGACGCGATCGGCAAACTGACTTCGGTCATCTCGAGCGCCGCCGACGCCACGCACCTCTCAGTCGATCCCTACGTCGGCACCTTCTATCTGGCCCAGCTGGTCGTGCGCCAGATGCCGACGCTGATCGAGCAGTCGTCGAAAATCCGCGACATCGGCGCCGGCGTTTATGCCAGCAAGGATCTGCCGCGCGACGAGAAGAATCTGATCATCTCGCTCAACACGATGACCGGCACCGGACTCGAGGAAGTGCGAGAGGTGATCGACCAGAAGGTGCTGGCCACCATGCCCTCGCTGAAACAGGAGCTCGCCGGCGATATCGAGCGCCTGAGCGGCGTCGGCGAAGCGGTCGACACCTTCGCCCAGTTCAAGCTGCTCGGCAAACTCTTCGATTCCCCGCCGCAGGCCTTCTTCGCCGGCATGACCTGGTCGGAAAACAAGCAGCTCGACGCTTTCGGCGTCGTCAAGCGCGACCTCTCGCTCGATTCCGGACAGACCATCGCGCCGGGGCCGATCGGCCAGATGTACGCCACGCTGGACCACTACACCCAGCTGCTCGACGCGACGATCGAGCACCGCCTGTGGAATCTCTACCAGCAACTGGCGCTCAACCTGCTCGTCTCCTTCGGCGCGCTGGCCATCGTCATCTACATGCTGTACGTGATGTACGTCTCGTTCCCGATCCGCAAGCTGATCGTGGCGACCGAGGAAGTGGCCGGCGGCAACCTCGACGTGAAGATGGAAATCGAGCGCAACGACGAAATCGGGCAGCTGGCGCGCGCCTTCAACACGATGACCGAATCCGTGCGCTTCAACCGCGACAACCTCGAACGCCTGGTCAGCGACCGCACCGCCGATCTGGCCGACAAGAACCACCTGATCATGGAGAGCATCAACTACGCCCGCGTAATCCAGTCCTCCTTCCTGCGCGCCTCGCGGCAGGACATGGCGAGCAGCTTGAACGATTACTTCATGATCTGGGACCCGCGCGACACGGTCGGCGGCGACTACCTGTACTTCCGGCGCTTCGACGACGGCTATTTCTTCGCCGTCATCGACTGCACCGGGCACGGCGTTCCCGGCGCCTTCATGACCCTGATCATGGCCTCCTATCTGAACAACCTGCTGACCGAAGACAACCGGCACGATCCGGCGGCGCTGCTCGGCCGCATGAATCGCTCGGTCAAGCAGGCGCTCGGCCAGATCGAGGGACAACAGCAAACCGAACACGACGACCACCACGACGAAGGCCACCGCTCGGACGACGGCATGGATGCCGCCTTCGGCTGGGTCGACACGACGACGCACACGCTGACCTACGCCGGCGCCAAGACGCCGCTCTTCTACCTGCACCCCGGCGACGCGGAAGTGCAGACGCTCGACGGCCCGCGCACCGGCGTCGGCTATACCGACACGCCGATCGATTTCGTCTGGGAAAACCGCAATCTCGCCCTGCAGCCCGGCACCGCGATCTACGTCACCACCGACGGCATCATCGACCAGGTCGGCGAAGCCAAGCGCATCTCCTACGGCAAGCGCCGCCTGCACCAGACCATCCTCGCGGCGCGCAACCTGCCGATGAGCGCCCAGCAGCACGAGATCCGCGAGCCTTTCCTGGCGCACCAGGGCACGCAGCCCCGGCGCGACGACGTCAGCATGTTCGCCTTCCGTTATCAGTGAGAAAGAAAAAGAGCGCGCAATGAACATCGAAATTTTCAAGGGCTATCGCCAGTTCGTCAGCGAACAGGGTGTCCTTTTCTACTACGACGGCTACCTGTCGCAACCCATCATCACCGCCATGGGCGAAGCCCTGCGCGGCAAGCTGGAAGTCGAGGACAGCGCGAACCGGGCAACACGCAAGGTGTTTTCCAGCTTCGTCGAAATGATGCAGAACATCATTCACTACACCGACGCCACACCGGCCGCCGACAGCGACACAGCCCCAGCGCCTTGCGGCAACGTCGCGGTCGGCCGCAAGAACGACCGCTACTACATCGTCTCCGGCAACACCGTGGCAACCAGCCATGTGGGCCGCCTGCAGGCCAAGCTGGAAGCCATCCGCGCCATGCCGCTCGACGAGATCAAGGCCGAATACAAACGCAAGCTGCGTACCGGCGCCGAAGAACAGGACGAAAACAGCAAGGGCGCCGGGCTCGGTTTCCTCACCGTCGCGCGCGACGCGTCGGAGCCGATCGAATACCTCTTCGAGCCGATTGCCGGATCGGGCAACGCCCTCTCCTTCTTTTACCTAAAAGCAACCATCTGAATCCGAACGGAGCATCCATGCAAGACCTCCACATCCCCGCCGAACGCGACAAACCCGCAATCGACTTCACTTTCTCGAAGCACCATCTGAGCCTGAGCGGCGAATCCTTCCCGGAGAACGCCCTGGCCTTCTACGGCCCGGTCGTTTCGGCCCTGATGGCTTACCTCGGCGAGACGAAAAACACGCCGATCACGGTCGATATCGAACTGCGCTACTTCAATTCGAGCAGCACCAAGATCCTGCTCAATATCTTCCGCATGCTCGATCAGGCGTCCACCAACGGCAATACCGTCACCCTCAACTGGCGGCACGATCCGGAGGACGACACGATTGCCGAATTCGGCGCCGACATCGCCAACGACTTCATCACGCTCCAGTACCACGCCGTTGAAACCGCCTGAGCTGCGGCCGGGGGACGCATGCTGATGGAGGAGTTCAACCTGTTTGCGGACGAGGAACGGATTGCGGAAGCGGCTTGCCACGCGCTCGCCGGCGGCAGGCTCTCCGAAGACTGCAAAGCGGCACTGCTCCCCTTGCTGGAAGGCTACCGTCATCTGCTGCACGAATCGAAGCAATTGATCCGCATCGCCGACCATCGCGAACGCGACCTCAACCGCCTCAACCGCAAGCTCGAAGCGCTCACCTGTTCGCTCGCCTACCAGGCGCAGCACGACCGCCTGACCGGCGCCTTGAACAAGGGCGCGGTCAGCGAACGCATCGCCGAGCAGATGGCGAACGCCGAATGCACGCTCCTGATGATCGACATCGACCATTTCAAGCGGGTCAACGACAGCTTCGGCCATCTGGCCGGCGACCGGATTCTGCGCGGACTGGTCGACCGTTTGCACGATCTGATCGGCGACAGCGAAATCCTTGGCCGTTTCGGTGGCGAGGAATTCGTCATCGTCAGCCGCGAAGCCTCGCTGCTCAAGACGCACGTACTCGCCGAGCGGTTGCGCAGTGGCGTCGAGAAAGCCTCCTTCGAGGCGGGCACGCCCCGGCCGCTGAACATCACGCTGAGCATCGGCCTGACGCTCTGCAAAACGGGCGAAACGATCGACGTCGCAATCGGCCGGGCCGACAAGGCGCTGTACGCGGCCAAGCGGGGCGGACGCAATCGCGTCGAATCGGAAACCTGAGCATGTGGCGCAGCGATTCTGGCCAGCAATGCTGCGCGCACTGCTACCAAAATCTGCTGATACAACGCCGGCGGCAACGCGAAATCCTCTGCTCGTCCTGCGAGACATCGTGGCTCCGGCAAGCCGAACCGCTCTTGCGGCAACATCTGCAAGGCAAGATAAGGAACGACCGATCCGCTTCGTTTGACAGACAGCCTACCGGGTTACAATGATCGTCCGGTTTTTTCTGCTGCTGTTTTCTTCCAGAAAAGGGCAACATGACAATTGACGACTACGCCGAAATTGCACGGGCAGCCAAGGCCTGGCAAGGCGACCAACACCTGCCGCCCAATCGGCGTCGCCTGGCCCAATCGCTGTACGAACTAGCCAGCCAGCTAAGCGATCCCGATTACGGCTGCCCAACCGAAATCCATGCCCTCACGGCGATGTACCAGCATCTCCAGCGCGTTGCCAGCCAGCTGCATTGCCCCCCCGCACATCTCGGCACACTCCCGCCATCACTCGCGAACCTGGCGAAAAGGAATCACCCTGACCTGCCCGGCCAGGGGATTGGCCAGATTGTTGTACCAGTCGGCCAGCGCATTTTCATCGAGCGGGCGGCTCACCAGATAACCCTGAACATAGTTGCAGCCGTGCCGGCGCAGGTAGCCGAGCTCCTCGATCTTCTCGACGCCCTCGGCCACCACCTGCAGTTGCAGGATGTGCGCCAGCGCGATGATCGCACTGACGATCGCCGCCGCATCCTCGTCCTCGGTGATGTCGCGCACGAAGGACTGGTCGATCTTCAGCTTGTTGATCGGAAAACGCTTGAGATAGGAAAGCGAGGAGTAGCCGGTGCCGAAGTCGTCGATCGCCAGGTCGATGCCCATCCGGCGCAGCGCCTCCATCGTTCCCAGCGTGGCTGGCGCGTCGATCAGGCTGCTCTCGGTGATTTCCAGTTCGAGTGCCGACGCCGGCAGGCCCGTCGCATGCAAGGCCTGCGCGACGAGGTCGGGCAGGTCCGCTTCGCGAAACTGGCGCGGCGAAATATTCACCGCGACGGTCGCCGCCGAGCCATGCACGCTGCGCCAGTCGGCCAGCCAGCGGCAGGCTTCGAAAATCACCCAGGCGCCAACCTGGACGATCAGCCCAGTTTCCTCGAGGACCGGGATGAATTCGACCGGCGAAACCAGCGTGCCGTTATCCCGACGCCAGCGCAGCAGTGCCTCGAAGCCGACGATGTCGCCGCTATGCACGTCGATCTGCGGCTGGTAGAACAGCGCAAACTCCTCTTTCCGCAAGGCATTGCGCAGGGCGGATTCGAGCAGCAGGCGGGCATGGATGCGCTCATCCATTTCGTGCGTGAAGAAACGGTAGGTATTCTTGCCTTCGTCCTTGGCCCGGTACATCGCCGTATCGGCGTTGCGCAGCAAGGTCGCCACCTGGTCAGCGTCGGCCGGGTACATCGTGATGCCGATACTCGCCGTGACGTACAGCTCGTGCGGGCCGAGGCAGATGGCCGGCGCCAGCACTTCGATCACCTTGTTGGCAACCATCGCCGCGTCGTCCGCCGAATGCAGATTGTCGAGCAGGATGGTGAATTCATCGCCGCCCAGGCGCGCCACCGTATCGATCTCGCGCACGGCCTGCCCCAGGCGTAACGCGACCTGCTTGAGCACCGCATCGCCGAAGGAATGGCCGAGGGTGTCGTTGATCACCTTGAAGCGATCCAGATCGATGAAGAGCAGGCCGACCTGGGCGCGGTTGCGATCGGCATGGACCAGCGCCTGGCTCAGGCGATCCTTGAAAAGACTGCGGTTCGGCAGGCCGGTGAGCGGATCGAAGTTGGCGAGAAAGCGCAGACGCTCCTCCGAGCGCTTGCGTTCGGTGACGTCCTGGAAAGTCCCGATCATGCGCAGCAGGCGACCGTCCTCGTCGACGGTCGCCTCGCCCATCGCCTGCAGCATGCGCAGTTCGCCATCGTGGCGCAGCAGACGGAACTCGAGCCTGAAATTGGGGTTCTGTGCGTAGTCGGCGATGAAGAGGCCGAGCACGGGGATGCGATCGTCGCTATGCACCCGCGCCGCCAGCATCGAACGCGTCGCCGGCAACGCCTCCTGCGCCAGCCCGAAAATGTGCCCGACCTGCGACGACCACTCGAAGCGGTCGGACAGCGCATCGAACTCCCAGCCGCCGACACCGGACATTTCCTGCGCCTTGCTCAGCAGGCGGGCGTTTTTCCAGAGCTGGCGCGCCATCCGGTTCAGCGAACCGGCGAGCTCGCCGATCTCGTCGCGCGAAACGAGCGGAATGACGTAGTCGAGATGACCGTCGGCGAACTTTCTGGCGGCCAGGCTCATTTCCGTGAGCGGCGCCGACAAGCGGCGCGAGAACAGCGCGCTGAAGGTCGCCGCCAGCAGCACGGCGCCGAGCGCGGCAAACAGGCCGAGCATGTAGAGCGTGTCGTGCGCGCTATTCCACAGCGTCGCGAGCAGCGACGTGACGCGCTCGGCCGACGAGATCAGCGCGTTTTCCGCGAGAATGACCCGCGCGTAGCCGGCCAGTTGCGCGTCGCGGCTGATCGCAAAGGATAGGCCGATGCCGCCGGGCAAGCCGGACGCGCCCGGAAAACTATAGACGTGCGGATAGACGAGATCGAAGTGGCCGATGCGCTCGTCGTCGATCGGCTGCCCGTAGCGCGGATTCTCGCGGCTGCCGTCGGTCAGGATGATCCCTTTCGTATCGACGATCTCGAAGCGGCGCACCGGCAACCACGCGCTGACCTCGGCGATCTCTCGATTGAGGGTGGACACGTCGAGCTGATGCAGCGGATTGAACAAGCGCCGGCTCAGGTAGTCGGCCGTCGCGCTCAGCGACTCCTGCTGGTCGAGAATCAGGTGGTACTTGAGTTCCTGCTGCAAACGCTGACGCAGCTGGTCGCCATCCTTGAGCAGCAGTACGCCGACCATCAGCAGCATGAGCAAGGCGCCGGACAGCAGAGCGCCGGAAAGGTAAATGGCGTAGCGGGTATTGAGCTTCATTCGCCGAACCCCGAACGCGCGGTGGCCGCCCGCCAGTTGCGGATCGACGCCAGGTCGCCGCCGTCCAGCCGGTCGAAGCGGCGGATGCGACCGGCCCGTTGCAGGGCCTGCAGTCCGTCGCTGCTGGCGGGCATGTTCAGAAGTGCCTTTTGCACGGCTTCGAGGGCGGCGGACGGAAGGCCCGTACGCGCCGAGAGCAGCCAGTGCAGGATCGGTTCGCTCGTGTAAATGATGCTGAGCCGCTGCCGCAAGCCGCTCGGCAATTCTTCCCAATCCTCGGTATTGAAGGCGCCGGCGTCGGCGCGGCCGCGATCGACCCAATAGGCCTGATTCGCTTCCGCCGCGGAGAGCACGTAACGCACGCGGTCCAGGCCGCCGCGAAGGGCGCCGAGCGGTTGCACGTCGAGCCCTTGCCGGCGCAAGACGATCTTCGGCAGCGCATAGGCCGTCGTCGATCGCGAGGAGGCCAGCACCAGCGTCTTCCCGGCCAGATCGCGCAGGCGTTTGATCGGGCTCGCCTGGCGCACGAAAAAGACCGTGCGCGTCTCGCGCCGCTCCTTGCGCCAGGCCGCCAGGGAAGGCTGTAGCGATGCCCCGGCGGCATTGATCCGGAAGGTGGTGATCAGGCTTTCGAAAACAATGTCGACTTTCCCGGCACGAATGAATCTGACCAACTCCGGAATATCCGCGGCAATGCAGAGCTCGCCGACGGCAAAGCCCTGCGGATCGAGTTGGCGGCGCAGATAGTCGAGCAGGGGCGCATATTGCGCCAGCATGTAATCGGGCTGATCGACACGCTCGCTGATCACGCCAAGATGCAGCATGGGGCGCTCGCCCTCGTTACCGGCGCCCGCCACCAGCGGCCACAGTGCGCAGGCCGCAGCGAGCAGGCGAAGCAAACGACGTCTGCCCGAGCGCATTGAAGAATGCGCCCTAGAACAATTCGATGGCACCGGCGCCACCCGGCATCCGCGCGTGCGGCAGATGGAAGCGCTGGATCGAGGTGCGCAAGCCGTTGGCCAATCCTTCCAGAATGCGCGCCGAATCGGCTGTCCCCTCCAGTGCCCGGGTATTCTGGACGGTGGCTCGCGAAATGCGCGCAATGAGCTGGGCGATTTCTTCCGACTCGGTGCTCTGCGCGGCAATCGCCGAGCTGATGTTGCTGCTCGCCGCCTCGACGGCACGCGCGCCGTCGCGAATGCTGCGGATCGACTCCGAAGCGCTGTTCGCCAGCGCGACGCCCTGCTGCACGCGGCCGGCACCGTCGCGCACCGCGCGCACCGTTTCGCCCGAAATTTTTTGCACCTGCTCGATCATTCCCGCGATCTGCTGCGTCGACTTGGTCGTCCGCTCGGCCAGCTTGCGCACTTCGTCAGCCACCACCGCAAAGCCACGCCCGCTTTCACCGGCGCGCGCCGCCTCGATCGCCGCGTTCAGCGCCAGCAGATTGGTCTGCTCGGCAATCTCGCGGATGACGCGCACGATGGCCGAGATCTGCTGCGATTCGTGCTCGAGCAGATTCAGATGCTCGGCCGCGTCGTGAATGCTCGAGGCCATCAGGCCGATTTCCGTGGTCGAATTCTGGATGATGTTGGCACCGTGGTTCGAAAGATCGCCCGCGTTGTTCGCCAGCTCGCGAGCGTTCTGCGCCGAAATCGAAATATCCGCGATGCTCTCGGCCAGCTTGCGCATCGAGCCGCTCACCTGCTGCGCCGACAGCTCCTGCTCCTTTGAACTGCTCGACACCGCTAGCGACGCGTCGGCAAACGAGAGCGAGGCCGAGCTCAGCGCATGAGCGCTGTCGACCAGGTTTTCGATCAGCGAACGGAACTCGTGGGTGACATGATTCATGGCCGTGGCGATCTGCTGCAGTTCGTCCCGCCCCTCGACGCGGAATTCGATCGTCATGTCGCCGGTCGCCAGTTGCTCGGCGCTATGCCGCAAGCGGCCGATCGACTGGAGCATATGCCGATAGACCAGGAAGAAGCCATAGATCGCCAGCGCGAGCGGCAACAGCGACGCCCCCATGCTCAGCGCCAGCCGCTTCTGTTCGCTCGCCAGCCGTTCCTGCAGGCGACGCTCGAAGGCATCGTTCAAGGCCGTATTCAGTTCGAGCAGCGTCGCTGCCGGCTGATGGAAAACTGCCGCCGCTTCACTGCGGCTATAGCTTGCATTCGATACGGCCAGCCCATAAGCGACGGTCTGCGCCAGTTCTATCTCACCGGCCAGCCGTGCCGATAGCTCGCCGAGTCCGCTGCCGGCTTCGGCACGTTCCAGGCCGGCCAGCAATTCGCGCTGCTTGTCGAGGGCGCGGGCAATCCCGCCGGCAATCAGCACTTTCGACTTGTCGTTGGCCGAACCTTCGAGAATCGCCAGATCGATCAGCGCCTGCACCCGTGCCAGCTGCTCGACGATATTCGGGATGCCATCGATCACCGCCGCCGCATAATAATGCGTCTTCAGGTCGCGATCCGGAATCAGCCCAAAACGGTCGGAAACCGCTTTCTGGTAGGCCAGCGCCTGATCGATCGGTTCGCTGGCAAGCAGAAACGACTTCTGCAGCTTGCGCCCCGAAAAATCCCCGGCAGTCAGTTCGCCGGCCGCCGCCGCGCTGCCGGCGAGCTCCTGCCACATCCGCGCCATGTACGCATCGGATGGAAACTCGGCATGGATCCGGGCCAGCGTACCGGCCGCCTGTTCGATCGCGCCGGCCGAGCGGAGCGCGGCTTCGGCCGACGGCAGATCGCCGCCCGCCGCGGCAAGAAAACTGGCGCGATGTTCGCGCCAGCCCTGGATGTAGGCCTGCACCGCCGGCACGGCGCGCAAAGCGACGATCTGCGCGCGCGTCACCTCGATGCTGCGCAAATGGCTCCAGACCAGTTCCCCCAGCAAGACAGCGACCGCAATGGCCGACAAGATGGCAATCAGTGCGAATTTCCCGCGAAATCCCAGCCGACTGACCAGGCTCTGAAAAAACATGAAGTGCTCCCATAGGCATGCACGGCACAATGCTGCGCCGCAACACGCGCAGTGTAACGACGCGCTCTTTCAGATTTGTTACGGCAGCGCAAAACACCGTCGGGAACACAAAACCCCACAAGCTGTAATGCGAATGAAATATTTGCCCCCTAGAATGCCGAGGTCAGCGCTTCAGGTCATGCGAAAAAGAGTGCCGCAAAGCACTGGCAGGAATCACCCGATCGCAACCGGAACATACCGGTGAGCACTATCGAAACACCGAGGAGGAAGACATGAGCAATACCTACGCAGACTGCAACAAGGGTTTTCGCCTGACCTTCGACGGCAGCATGACGGTCGCCTTTGCGGACGAACTCGAGGACAGGATTCTCCATGCCATGCGGCATCACAGGCACCTGGAAGTCGATCTCTCGGGCGTCCATGAAATCGACCTCTGCGGCATCCACCTGATCAGCCTGTTGCAGACTCTGGGCGGCAAGGCGGTCGATTTCGTCGCCACCTCGCCGATCGTCGAACGGGCACTCAAGGGGCTCCTGGGCGCCCCGTGCGGCAGCCGGTTCGCGCTCACCTCCGAACGCCTGGCCGCCTGAGTCACGGGCTCCCTGAGCCCCTGAATCCGCTTGGCCGAGCGGCCACCGCCGCCGATCAAGCGGCTATACTGGTGCGACACCGCGTTCCGGATCGCACGATGGAAGCCACCGCTCTAGCCAGCCCGCCGCCGCAGTTCCTTCTCGCGCTCGATCAGGGCACCACCAGCGCTCGCGCGGTTCTTTTCGACCGGCGCGGCAACATCCACGGCATCGCCCAGCAGGAATTCACCCAGCATTACCCGCAACCTGGCTGGGTCGAGCACGACGCCGGAGAAATCTGGCAGGCGCAACTCGCCGTCGCACGCGCCGTGCTGCGCGAGCAGCATGTATCGGCGCAACAGATCGCCGCCGCCGGCATCGCCAACCAGCGCGAAACGACCGTCCTTTGGGACCGCCAAACCGGCGAGCCGCTGCACCGCGCAATCGTCTGGCAGGACCGGCGCACCGCCGGGATGTGCGACGAGCTGCGCGCGGCCGGCCATGCCGAACTGTTTCGCCGGCGCACCGGCCTCGTCCTCGACGCCTATTTTTCGGGCACCAAACTCAAATGGCTGCTCGACCACCTCCCCGGCGCGCGCGCCCGCGCAGAACGCGGCGAACTGGCCTTCGGCACGATCGACAGCTGGCTCGCCTGGAAGCTGTCGAACGGCCGGCGCCACGTCACCGACGCGTCGAACGCCTCGCGCACGCTACTCTTCGACATCCACCGCCGTTGCTGGGACGACGAGCTGCTGACGCTGCTCGACATTCCCGCTACGCTGCTGCCCGAGGTGGTCGACAGCAGCGGACCGCTCGCCACCATCGACGCCGCCTGGCTGGGCGCGGCGATCCCGCTCAGCGGCATCGCCGGCGACCAGCAGGCGGCCACTTTCGGCCAGGCCTGCCTCGAACACGGGATGGCCAAGAACACCTACGGCACCGGCTGCTTCTTGCTGCTGAATACCGGTGGGCAGCCGATGGAATCGCAGCACCGCCTGCTCAGCACCGTCGGCTGGCAACGCCGGGGGCACACGACCTACCTGCTCGAAGGCAGCGTCTTCATGGGCGGCGCCACCGTGCAGTGGCTGCGCGACGGCCTCGGGCTGATCGCGCGCGCCGACGAGATCGAGGCGCTCGCCGCGTCGGTGCCCGACAACGGCGGCGTCTATCTGGTGCCGGCCCACACCGGCCTCGGCGCACCGTACTGGGACCCGTACGCGCGCGGCGCGCTGTTCGGCATGACGCGCGGCACGACCCGCGCGCACATCGCGCGCGCCGCGCTCGAAGCGATCGCCTTGCAGAGCGCCGACGTGCTCGCTGCGATGCAGAAGGATTCCGCGCAAGAACTCAGCGAGCTGCGCGTCGACGGCGGCGCGGCGGGCAACGATCTGTTGCTGCAGTTCCAGGCCGACCTGCTCGGCGTACCCGTCGTGCGCCCGCAGATCACCGAGACCACCGCGCTCGGCGCCGCCTATCTGGCCGGCCTCGCCGTCGGCTTCTGGCAGGACGAGGCCGAACTGGCCGCCCTGTGGCGCGCCGAGCGGCGCTTCGAACCGGCGATGTCCGGCGAACGCCGCGCCGCCCTGTTCGCCGACTGGCATCGCGCCGTCGAGCGCGCTTGCCATTGGGTGCACGAGGGACACGACCCGGCGAAGGCCGACTGATGTCCGCCCAGCCAAGCCGCGCCGACAGCCTCGCCACCCTGCGCGACAAGCGCCCCTGGGACGTGCTAATCATTGGCGGCGGCGCCACCGGCCTCGGTGCGGCCGTGGACGCCGCGTCGCGCGGCTACCGCACGCTACTCGTCGAAGCCCGCGACTTCGCCTCCGGCACCTCGTCGCGCAGCACCAAGCTGATTCATGGCGGCGTGCGCTATCTGCGCCAGGGCGACCTCGCGCTGGTCCGCCACGCACTGCGCGAACGCTCGCGGCTGCTCACCAACGCCGCGCACCTGGTGCACCCGCTGGCCTTCGTCATTCCCGCCTGGAGCACCGTCGACCGCCTCTTCTACGCCGGCGCGCTCAAGCTCTACGACGCACTGTCCGGCTGGCACAATCTCGAATCCTCCAGCCTCCTCGACCGCCAGGAAATCCTCGACGCCCTGCCCGGCTTGCGCAGCGAAGGACTGTGCGGCGGCACGCGCTACTGGGACGGCCAGTTCGACGACGCGCGGCTGGCGATCACCCTGATGCGCACAGCCACCGACCTCGGCGCGACCTGCCTCAACTACCTGCCGGCGACCCAGCTGATCAAGGCCAGCGGCCGTATCGTCGGCGCCTGGGCACGCGACGCGGAAAGCGGCGAAGGCTTCGAGCTCCGCGCCCGGGTCGTGATCAACGCGAGCGGCGTGCACGCCGACCGCGTGCGCCGGCTCGACGACCCGAACACGGCGCCGCTGCTCACGCCGAGCCAGGGCATCCACCTCGTTTTCGACGCCGCTTTCCTGCCCGGCCGGCAGGCGCTGCTGATCCCGAAGACCGAAGACGGCCGCGTCATGTTCGCCATACCCTGGCACGGCAAGGTGCTGTTCGGCACCACCGACACGCCGCGTCCCGAGCTGCAGTCGCTCGACGACCCGCAGCCGCTCGCCGAGGAAATCGACTTCCTGCTGCGCACCGCCGCCGGCGTGCTGACCCGGCCGCCGCAGCGCGCCGACATCCGCAGCGCCTTCGCCGGCCTGCGCCCGCTGGTGCATCCCGAAAACGACTCGGGCAAAGCCAACACCGCCGCGCTGTCGCGCGAACACGCGGTGCTGGTCAGCGACAGCGGCCTGATCACCGTCACCGGCGGCAAGTGGACGACCTATCGGCTGATGGCCGAACAGGTGATCGACCGCGCCGTCAGGGGCGCCGGCCTGCGCCCCGCCGCGTGCCAGACCAGGGCGCTGAAACTGCACGGCTGCACGGCCCAGCCAAGCGGTGACGTGTACGGCACCGACGCGCCGATGCTCGCCATGCTGCCCGGCAAGGATCAGCGCCTGCATCCGGCGCTGCCGTATTGCGAAGCGATGGTGCGCTTCGCAATACGCTACGAAGCGGCGCGCACCATCGAGGATGTGCTCGCCCGCCGCACGCGCGCCCTCTTCCTCGACGCCGCGGCCGCCGACGCGGCGATCGCCCGCGTCGCCGAAATCTTCGCCGATGAACTCGATCCGCCCGCCGAGCGGCTGGCCGCGATGATCGAAGCGGCACGCGAAAGTGCGCGGCGGTTCATGGGCGGTTAAAAACTCGGTGTGAATGAGTGTCTCAGAGCGGCCACAATCGGCCGGTCACGGTTGCTATCCAATTTGCATTAGGGCACGATGCTCTGATGAAATGTTCAAGCTTCTTCGTCGCACTAATGCTGAGTCCCTTGGCATCGCAGGCGGTGTGCAAACTGCCGATTCCTGATGGCGGTGGAACAACGCCATCAAAGCCCAATATCTTTGGAAATATTGAGCGGGTCGAACCACCCTACGTGTTTATTAGGAATGGTCGGACAAAATTGCTGGAGCCAGTTTCAATATCGAAAATGAGGGTGTCAGAATTTTTGTGTAAACGGTCATTTGGCAGGAAACTGCCGCGCATCAAGGAGCGATGATGACCGTAGCAAAGAAAGCCGTATCGAAGGAGTTGCTGGACAGCCTGCTGGCTGATT
>Ga0307509_10000078_pt1 | contig 135970 bp, 120 predicted proteins | sample 10_EM_MG_FD_202245 | JGI IMG/M metagenome (GOLD analysis project Ga0307509, IMG submission 202245) | Populus trichocarpa ectomycorrhiza microbial communities from riparian zone in the Pacific Northwest, United States - 10_EM | ecosystem: Host-associated > Plants > Roots > Unclassified... | reverse complement strand
TGCGATTCGGAAGTCGAAGTGAGATAACAGAATTGTCAGGGTCAATTGGTGTTCGCACTTTTATAAGAAGCTGGAATTTGTTAGTAGGTACTTAGTTAGTATGAGAACTAGATGTAGCCCGCAACCACCCAGACGCGGCATATAAATATCGAGGTGCCTCCCGAGCTATTTGAACATCATCAAGCAACGGAGAAGAGATCTTATCAATATAAGTTTTTATGCTAGAAAAATCTTTATCACTTTACCTACCTCTATTTTTGAATTATTGAGCCTTCCTAGACAATCTCCGTCTACGATTAAGATTATCGGCCTGAGTTATCTCGCAAGACTTTGAGATAGGCTCCCGCCTAACAGAACCATACGATAACGATATGACTATGGAGGGATAATGGCTATTGGAGCGATTATCGTAACAAGTCTATCTTATGCCTCGCAGATGTCGGCTGCAGAATATGTCTGCAATGCTGAGAGGTTCGATAACAAAGCTGGCCCCTTTTTTGGTTCGATCATGGAGACCATTCTGCGTATGCAGATGGTAAGCAAGACTCCATGCCGACAAAGATGGATCGTAACCAATGGACTGATGTGTGGGAGCACCGTCAGGGAAATTCATGGTGTTGCGATTCGGAAGTCAAAGTGAGATAACAGAATCGTCAGGGTCAAAAAGTGTTCGCACTTTTAAGAAAAAGCTGAAGTTGTTAGTAGGTACTTAGTTAGTATGAGAACTAGATGTAGCCCGCGACCACCCAGACGCGGCATATAAATATCGAGGTGCCTCCTGAGCTATTTGAACATTATCAAGCAACGGGGAAGAGATCTTATCAATATAAGTTTTTACGCTAGAAAAATCTTTATCACTCTACCTACTTCTATCTTGAATCATTGAGCCTTCCTAGACAATCTCCGTCTACGATTAAGATTATCGGCCTGAGTTATCTCGCAAGACTTTGAGATAGGCTCCTGCCTAACAACATGACTCTCTCGTTCTGTTGGTCCGGAAGGTTCGTTGGTATTCCCATCCCCAAATACTCGTTCCTAACCCACCATTCCTTCTATTCCACCAACTTTTTGTCATCGTATAGACTTTCTTCTTCCGGTCTTCTTCCATCGTACCGATCACAGTGTAGTAGGTGGTGTCTCTTATCATGGCCTTCGCACTCTTCATGTTCGCCATCGCATACTCCCGATCGAAGCCTCATGAGGACATAATAGTCCATTCTACTCAGATCTTTCATATGCTTGGGTTTCTGGGGATTCCTCCGATAGTAATTGTGTCCTCCTTTATCATGCATATCTTGCCATTCAGCTGCTCGGATCTCTCTCAGGAGGGTTGCCTGGTCGACATTATAGTCTACCTCTTTCCATCTCCCATTTCCGTTTAGTCTTCGGTTTCGGTACGCTTTGGCCACACGGTCCGCCGCCTCGTTCCCGTATACCCCTCGGTGTCCTGGGATCCAATCCATCCTAACACTTTCCCATCCGTTCAAACCCCCCCTTCTATCCCCATTTTCCAGAAACCCCGATTCAACTCCTCCCCCTTCTAACCCCCCGGGTTCGATCACCGAAGGGCTTCTTTGCAACGTTGCATGCCACGGGCTTAACAAAAAAAAGATGTCACCTAGTGAAACCTGAGATTACCGCACCTTTGCTCATGGAATTCAACACGGCCCCTGACGAACGGATTGGGTCTCACACGCGAGGAGAGCTCCGTTGGTGGCGCAAAGGTTACAGCATTAATCTCGTGGCTCTGTGGCTCCCTGCCGTTTTTGAGGCTCGGTACTTGAACTAGTACTGTAGTGCAGTAGTGCGGGCAACAATACGAGCACAGTGCTCAGGGTGTATCAGCAGAGGGGGAAAAGGAGCTGTTGGTCTAAATTATGTATAACGCAGATTATGCTACCGAATAGGCATATGAAAATTTTTGTGAAAGAAAAAAGTCTGTCGAATGTTGGGGCAGTGGCTAGAGCAAGCACTGTTCTACGAGGAGCCTCGGCCCAACCAGAGGAGGTTTGGTAGACTCACCCCTTGGTACCGGGGTTGTACTGGTGCGGTACCGATATTGAACTCCCCCCTCCAGGCCCTTGGTTAAGGAGGATTCCCAGATGGTGCCGTGACGAAATGGGGAATCTGGCTCGTGGAGTTGTCCCCGGCCCCTCGGGCGCTAGATATGCTGGTATCACTATTGTGCTCTCTTTTGGCTCCCGGTACCGGTACGGTACTTGGTTAGCCTGTTTTGGGTGGGGAGACCTTGTGGAGCGGTATTGGTCTTGGTCTACCGGTATCATGCAAAAAGCTGGTGTACCTCTCACCTCTACTCGAGTAAGAGGAGTATCGGTACTGGAGTACAGTACGGTAGTGATGGCAATTCCCAGGAAAGCTCCTTTCTGCCACCTCCTCTTGAACGTATTAGTGCCAGGAAGTGGTCACTGGAGTCGGAGCTCTTTGCAAAGTACAGTACCCCAGCGTCCCTTGGGCGCGGGGTGGTGTGGGGCGGTCAAATTTGTGGCCGGGCATGCTAGGCCAGCCATAAGGGGGGCAACCTTTTCAATATCAGCATATCAGTAGCCCTTAGACTCTTCCTATTGAAACCATCAATTTTTCAACCTTTATCTCTCAGCCCAATGCAGGAATAAATGATAACACCAACTGAAACTCCAAGGTTGCCCAGTTGAAAAGAAACTGAAAAATTGAACAAGGTAGACTAGAAATATTGCTAAATTTTTTAAAAGTATGATACTGTACTCGAGTACTTGTATGATAATTATTTAGATAGTCTGGGCCTAAAATTGGCAAGTCTCCATCTTAGGAAATTTCCAGGGGCTTTTCCCTACTAAGAACCCCTTTGAGATCGACTTTTGCGCAAATCAAGTTTTTCTGTTCCTAGTATTTTTTCCAATTAATAAATTCACCAAGTTTCAGTCTATTTTCAGGTAATATTTTCATATTTTTTTTTTTGTGACACTGTTTTCTTTCTTAGAAGCCGGGTTGCATTTTCTGAGCAACAACCGGTAGACGAATGTTACCTTTGGCATTAAAAAACATTGATGGTATGATATGATATGACATTTTGTAGGGGGGGCCGGGATTTGCTCGTATTCTGTAGGTTTTCTCGTCTGGATGCTTTGTTGAAATCCGCGAGCACCGAGCTAGTGCCCAAGTTAGGCATCAGCTACCTGACCTTTCGCGTGGAGTAAACATGGGAATTACCGGAGGCGAAGTGAAAATACCTTAAACTCTGATTTTAACGGCCGCCTCTTGAAAGCCTAAGGACCCCCAAAAGTGCCCCTGCAAGGATATAAGTGCACTAAATTGAACCCGGTGCGGTAGTGGAAGTTCTTTTCTGGGGGATGAGGTTGGTATAATAACTTGGTTGGTAGGGAGAAATTCTGACAATTGGGGTCAATAATCAGGCAAAGAGCGTTCGGGCGGGGCGCTGGTGAATTGGCGTGGTATGAGAAGTGTTCCTCCAGTAATGGGGGCAGCGAGGATTGTTGCGCGTGGTGGGGTTTCCTTTCTAATCTGCACTACCGGTATCCCCAGTGGAAAAAGCAAAAGCATGATTAAGCACTCAGGAACGCCTTCACTCCCTCAGCCGTACTAACCACCAAAAACCTTCGCCTCCACTTCTTTCCCGTCTCCTTAATCCTCACGATATTACGAGAACTCACCCCCATTTCCTCTGTCTTATTATCCGAAAACTTTTCTGCGATGGATCCTACACAATATCTACCTGGAGGAGAAAGATGGAGCCAAGTCCAGCATATTATGCAAACGACTTCCGTAACTAGAAATAGGGCTGTTGCTGCGCTAAAGGTGGGTTTACCCTTATTTGCTGGAGGGGAAATGACTGACATGAGTGGTTACCGGTAGGCATGTCGAAACGACACTGACGCGGCGATAAATATGCTCGGGACAGTATTTGCTACCGGTATGCCCCCCCCCCCCTTTTAGTCAATTCTAGTTTCCACAAACCAATAATTTTTAGGACCACCAGACACAAAGGTCAATCCCAAGCCAAAAATCCCTGCTCCAGAGAAACCCCAAGGACGCCCTAGGCAAAATAGCAACGAATCTCCAGAGCTTTTTGTGCCTATCGTAGTTGACGATGGATTACAGGCCGTCTCACCAGTTGACACAACAGTTACCCGTCCCGATACCGAGACCGACAACCCATTAGCATCCTCGGATAATAATATCCGACGTAATAATAATAGTAATGGCGTTGAAAACAGTAACGGCGTTGAAACAAGTAATGGCGTCGAAAAGAGTGATGGTGTCGCGAAGAGCGATGGTAGTGATTGTGAGTAATCCAATTGTTTTGAGTGGCCTACTGCGAAGTAACTTGAGTAAGCCAACCCCCCACCATACATGGCAAAGGATACCCAAGCAGATCCACCTTCCGCAGGTTCAATTCAAGGTATGCTCGAACCCCGCTAACTTGTGAATTGGGGCTCGCCCCGGATTAACATTTTAGGCATCCAAGGCAGTCAAGACGGGTCTGTGGAACCAAACTGCCCGGAATGGGATTTTAGTCTGCCATCCGTTACTAGTGGTGTTGGGCAATTTCGGCCGGAAGAGGGTATGACATTAAGCTTTTCGATATCAAGGCTTGTTGTTGGTCTGCAGCAGGGTCTCGACGACAATAAGCTCACTCAGTACTTTTCATATTATCGGCCGGACACTATTGCGCGGTGCATTAACGGAACCGTATCGGGATACCCGGGAATTTTCTACGCAGTCGCGACCAATGACGAGAAATTGATCAGGACCTGGATAAAGCAAGGGGGAGATGCTAATGCCGTGGAGAAGATACATGGATTCCCGCTCCTGGCGTTTGCCATTCTAAATACGCTCGATATTCACAAGGATACTACGGCAATGGTCACCACACTACTTAGTTTAGGCGCGGATGCTGGTGTTATTCCAAGAGCCTTCTTTACACCATTTCTACAGGACCCACCAGTGGAAGGTCCAGACCCGCGAGTAGTAACGGATATAGACGAGCCAAAGAAGAAATGGTGCAAACGGTATATCTGGCCATCGCTCGCTCGAGTAATTAATATTTCACAAAGATACTTCCTGGAAAAGACCACCAAGGATAAACCAGCATCCGCGCGTCAAAACCAGGTGGCTCTAGCGCATAACGCAACCGAACTGCTGGGAATATCATACTTCATGATCGGACAGGCGACAGCTGCAAGCTCTGTTATTAAGAAGCTTCTCGCTCATCTTGCCCTACCGACAAGTAAACCGTTAGTATTGGTCTTTGCCGGACCTAGCGGTCATGGTAAAACAGAACTGGCAAAGCGCCTTGGTCAGCTCCTGACACTAGAACTCGAATGCGTCGATTCTACAGAGATCAAATACGAGTCTGATCTATTCGGACCTAAGCAGCCGTACTTGGGATACCAGCAAGGCTCCCCGTTAAACAATTTCCTAACACGAATGAGCGGGAAACGGGCGATCGTCTTCCTGGACGAGTTCGAAAAGACCACGCGGGAAGTTCAGAATGCCTGCTTGATCCCTTTCGACGAAGGTATGAACCACCTCGTCCTAATTGTGCCAACATGCACACAACTAACTGGCCCGAAGGGAAGTACGTCGACCGAAGAAACCGGGAAGCCGTGGACTGTTCAAAGACAATCTGGATCATAGCAACAAACGCGCTAGATCGGAAAATCGTCGATTTCTGTCAACACAACCCTGGTGTCTTCAAGAACGATGATGCGGAGAAACATGCACGACTGATGACTGAGTTAGAAAAGATCTTGAAGCAACAATTAAAGCATACTTTCGGGGTATTTTCCTCCTTTGCCCTCACTAGGCTGTCGAGCTAAAATCGATACTGACTCTCCTCCGATAGAACCCCCTGTCCGGTAGGATCTCCGCTGTGCTCCCCTTCCTCCCCTTCTCCCTCGGCGAACAAGCAGTGGTGGCACACAAATACGTCCTCGAACTGAAAAACAAAGTCCTAACCCCTGTGAACCTCACCTCTGGGAAATTGGTTGGAAGAGTGCTCCTGCACATCAGGAGCGATGGCGCCGTCTGCAAGGCTGTAGCAACGGACGGCTATGATCCGGACCAGGGCGCGCGTTCGCTGCAGACTGCGGTCAAGACACGCATTGAGGAGGAGCTAGTACATACATATTTGGAAGAAGATGAGGTCATTTCCGAAACCCAGGCGCTTGCGGATTATACAGTGGATATTCAGCGGGATGGGACGTTGTTGATATTTAAGTCTACAGGGGCGGAGAAGCCTTTCACGGATTAGAACCTTTGGTGTTTGTTTTTATGGATGGCTTTTGATAGCGAGTAAATTAATATAATATAATGGAGTTTTTTGGTATAGTAATACACGGGGTTACCACTTGGGCTGTCTTTGGCAGCAGTATATCTCAATTCATGTTGGCTCACTCGATAGGGTTAGGGGAATTTCTCATCACACTGAGAGTTTTGGAAACAATACATGTCATAATTCACAACAGTGAATGGGCCATACGATTTGGAGGGATATTGTGAGTGTATGTGATATTGTTAAATGTGTACATCATGAGTTGATTAGCCTATCTTCCACCATAATGGATCTACTTCTTGTCATAATCCGCCACAATCTCTCCAACCACGGTTCCTGGATGACCGATCAGCGGACCCCTTGACATTTCTCGCGCGAAAGAACTCTCGAACTCACCTTTACAGACCACTTTGAATGAAATTGCGGCTTCAAAGCTCATTTCGAGAGCGTAGCTAACCTTGTAGTAAGACCCCGCAGGTCCCTGCACCTTGTTCCAGGTTTCCAGCGGAAAGGAAGTCAGGTCTACCTCGATACCGGCAAGAACGGAGCATTCTATATAATATACACGTTAACCCAAGGGAGAAAAGAGGGAGGGGGGGCAGATTGGGGGTTGGTACGAGAATCTATAAAGTCTGGGGCATCCCCGCTACTGGTATACGTGATGAGCTCTTCCGTAAAGCGAAGTTGCGCGGTATCGGTGATGGCGCGGTAGAACGGGAAGGTGACAACCTTCGAGCTAGAGAACTCGTCTCCCTGGCAGATATCATCGGTAAACTTGCTGCTTGGCGGATTGGGGTGGCGCAAAGCTTACCCGTTTCACATACCAGTTCATTCTCTGGGCGCAGAAGTAGCGTTGTTCTATATCACTCCAGAGTCTATTGTTGTAGACATTAGTTTTTTTGTTCCTTTTCAAAGGCGGGGGTATGGGCCTGGGGGGGATACTTATGCTTCGCAGATTCAATTGCAAAGTCGCCAACTTCGTGAATCTCCGGGTTCCAGGTCTGTCTATACTCGATTCCGTAGAAGTTTCTAATCTTGCGAGTGCTAACTATATCGCCTTGTAGTCCGCGCAACAGCGCTCCTCGAACTACGGCAGACCACCTTTGTTCGTTCACAACGTTGGTAAGTCTCAGGTAGGTCTCGGAAGCGGCGGGGGATGTACATACGCGTTCACGGGCTGGATGACATCCGTTCCTTCCCATATCGGATTACCTTCAATTTTCCTCCTCAGATACTCACTGCTTCCGAAACCGCCGACAAGCAAGATTGCAGAAACCTTGTTTTTGCCCGGTAGCTCGGAAACAGCTTCGATTTGCTCGGCTATGAGCATGACGATACGATCAATGACAGGGTCGAACACTTCCTCCAGATCCTTTTGCCTGATAACCAGGCAGCCGTCTCGGACACCTGCTTCTGCGTTGTCTGGGATGCCGGCGGGTACTGTACTTGATGTTAATGTTGAATAGAACCTTAGGTGTAGGGAGCTAATTAACCTTCGATAGTGTACTCCTTCTCGTCTTCAAGTCCGTGACCAAAGTCCGTTTTGACTTCTTCGTTGAAAGCTCGGTGGATCTGTAGGCTTAGAATATGACTGTCTGGGGGATGGAAAACACACCTCCGTCATTCCTTCGACGTATGCTACTCTCGGAAGCGTATCTAGATATTTGCCGATTTTCTTCGTGACGAAGGCTTCAAATCTCCGGTTTAGGTACACAGACCCGCAGAGGCCCCCCGTGCCTAAGGTTGCTTCTTCAACTTTGAGGACCGGTTTAGTGCCCAAGACTCTGTAGGTAATCAGATCCTATGGCCGTTGGGTAAGCTGTAGTACAAGGTGATGAGGGCATTTGTTGATCGAGCTCTACCCACCACAGTTCCTCCACCCGCGTCACAGGTCAAGAATATATCCCCCTCCTTAATTGAATATTCGGGCAACTGGATAATATCCTATAAGTTACATGGTCCCATAGGAGTACACGAGAAGCGCGCTTACTGTGGTAAATGTGTATACCGCCGCTGCTTCGGGCTCAGTGATTAGTGAAACCTCGCCTGCAGAGCAGAACCCAGCATCAACAGCGCATTTTAGAGTGTCGCTCTTGGATTTATCCGACCACACAGCTGGTACGGTCAAGATGTACTCAATTGGGGTTTTATCCACGAATTCTGTTGCAGTCAATTCACTGGACTCTCTTATTTTAGGACTCCTAGATTTACCCTTTGTCCAATCGGCGATCATACGATCGGCTGCCACTTCACAAATAGCCTTGAGGAATAAAGTGATCCCCTCAGTCAATGTCCTATCTGGTGGAAGGCGGCCAATCTTTGCTGTGAATTTTGCTAGCGATTGGGCTGATTGAATCTGGGTAGGGTCCAGGTACCTATTCTCATTGTCAGCCACAGTTAGAAAAAAGTGTGTTTTGAAGGGGGAAGGCCGACAATTTCGAAAATGATATTTTCTCAGGGTCATTTTCTACCTGAAACCCCCACTTGAACCCACCAGGCGCTGAGGAGTCGAATTTGAACTCCCTAAAGCAATTAGCTGTGCCTTTCTTAAGGCGTAAGGTTAGCTTACGAGGGAACCTTCTGGGAGCTCTGGTTCCCTTGTCCGGGCCAGTGATCCTCGATGATTTCTACATCTACCTCAGAAGGCTTCTAAATATTAGTACCCTTGCTCCAATGAAGGATCATGTCGCAAACCTCCATGTCCGATTGGTAGTAGGCATATGCAACTCCTGAGTATGTTGTACCGAAGTCAATTGCGCACTGATTTCATTTAGTATCAGCAGAGTAATCAATTGGGGACTCCGGGAAACTCACAATGATCTTTCCTTTCGCCATATTTCTTGATCGGCGGGGCTACCGTGGTAGAGTGCAGTAAATTCGGCCCAAAAAAAGAGGCACAACCTTGCTGGTATTTAAGTCGAACCGTTCATTGTAGCACAGGCTGTCACACTGCTTCAAAAAAAAGGCCCTCAGCCGCACTCAAAAAAAGCAAACAAGAACTCCTGGTTTCATTCACCCCCCATTCAATGTCGGGCTACTTAGAGGGCCTCTTCTACTCTCCTGCTCTCGGTCAACCTACCAACTGATTTATCAATCTGCCGGTCATTCGATCTATTAGCCATGCCGGATCCAGAGCAGAGAATTCTCGTGAGTAGCAAAGGATTCCCGCGCTGTGTGAGAGAATGAGGTTAATTTTACGAAAGGTTGGAATATCACTTGGTTCGGGCTCCGCTTCTGCCGCGTTTTTGTTATCGGGAAAAGTATTTTCTAGACTTAAGAACTACCGTGTGAAGGTTGAAACCGAACTAATGAGATAAGAATACAAACACTCAGCCAACGGTGATAGTTGGCTATCCAGGAGCTGAAGATCCAAAATGCGCTCTCGTCCCGGTGAAATTTAGGCCAGCAATCGACGGCTTATCCGAGCCATTATGGGGTTACCAACTCAAACCAGATGAGAAGTGCGAGCGGTTGCTAAGTTTGTATATTTCCTAAGCTAAATTTTTTAGGAATATTTTTTTAATTTCATAGTTCAGGAAGGTAGCAAGTGGTTTGGGGTCGACCACGGAGCAGAATATCCTCGATGAGCTGAGCGTTAAGAACGGCGGCTTTACCACCCACGGGAGTTGGAGTTTGGATAGGGAGATGGACCAGAAGAAGTTCGACGAGGCACATCTCCTAGGCTTTTTGAAAGCTATGAAAGCACACATAATCAAGAAAGTTGCTTTGGCTTTTGGTGCTGGTATTCATCATCCTTCCCGTCTTCAATACGTGGCTAACGTGTAGCAGAAGCGTCACAAAAGATTCCCATACAGTTAATCATAACAATACCTCCATGGTGGACAGATACCATCTCTTCGCCCTTCGAGGCCCTTCTATCAACCCCTGAGAACCCCTCTACAAAACTACTATACGAACCAGAAGCGTGTTTTGCCCACTATCTATCTCGCACGAAGGGTGTAAAGGTAGCCAATGGGGAGTTCTTGACGGTTTGTAATATGGAGGAGGAGATGATTACTATTAGCCACTATTTAGTGGGGTCTATAATGCCTGTGATAAAGTTGGTTCCGAAACGATGTGATCTCCTTTTGAGCGGTAGTAGTGATGTTGGCATGAGATTTGTCGAGTTAATGGAGAGGAGGTTAGAGGGCACAGTTAGGGAGTTGGGAGTTGAAGCCGATGAGGTTATTGCTCAATTAGACAAGGTAAGGGAAAACATCCTGGCCAAACTTTTCTTATTAACTGGTTTTTAGATGAAAGCTACCTTTATAGACAAGGTATTATTACTCTCGCCAGAAGTATCGATCATAGCTAATCACTCACTCAGTTCCTGCCAAAATTTGATGGCAAGAGACCATACAAATTCCGGTGTAAGAACTGCAAATTTCCCTAATATTTTCTCTGTAATATGACTGACGCTTCCAAGTGCCCTGGGCCAATACTCCCGACTCACCGCCTCACATAGTGTCGTTAACGATGCATCTCTCTGTTGACGACCTAGTATCACTATTCGAGCCAAGCTTTAGGAAGATCTATGAATATCTCAAGCTTATGGCTGACACGGCTAGCAAGAAGGTATCCATCCTATTTGCGGGACCGCTAAGCGTGTGTCCATTTTTGCAGAATTATATACAGAATCAAATTGGCCGGAACAACGATAAAATGCAAATATTAAAGACAGCTGACGGGTATATATTCTCTTCTTTAGTCACAGGGAAATACTAATGCGACGCTTGGATAGACACACTTCAGGAGCTAGAGGAGCAGCACTGGCAGCAGATAATAATGTTAAAAAGAATATTATAAATGTCCGCGGCAAGACAAATGCAAGCAAAGCCTTTCGTTGGGCGGGTTCTCGCCTCGAGTTTCTACAAGAGCTAGAAGATAAGCTCGGAATTCGTCGACAGGCCTTATTACGCGCAATAAAGCCCTCTCGTGAAATATCTAGGGAGTATGTACGCTTAATCAAGGCCTATGAGAGACTACTCATCGAGAGGATCCAACGACAAGGCTACTCAGCGCCCACTATAGCAGTTTTCAGGGCGATGAATGAAGTTCACTTAGACATGAAGCGGGGTGATAAGTGCAGGGAATTACGAGCAAGGTTCGAAGCAGGATATGTGGCTGAGAAGAAGGCAAGAGTGCGGGGACCAGGATCAAAGGCGGAGGATTTCGCAACATTACTCGGAGATACAGCAGCCATCGAATTTCTGAATGTGAATCGACCAGCAGAGGCTCCTTCGTCAGGTGGTCGTCCTCTAGTGGATTTTTCCGGGGCCCAAAGCAATCCGAATCAGCAATCATCTGGCTTATTGTTTCCAGGGATACCTCAAGCTCCTCCCTCTAGACCAGAAACCCCAATACCACCCGCAGTCAGGGCCCCGGCATTGTCTGTTCCCTCTGCACCACCTGCTCCTCCATCGTTACTCCCTGCATCCCGGAGGGCCCCTGTGTTTTCAGTCCCACCGATCTCGGTACCGGCACCAGTACCGCCCCCAGCCCCAACCCCATCTCACTCCCCAGTCGTTCCTACAAGGGCTCCACTACCGCCCCAGGCTGAAAGAAGGGGGCCTGTATTTGCAGTCCCGGCAACGCCTCCAACACCAGCTCCTACCCCGCCAACAGTTGGTTCAGCTCCCCCGCCCCCGCCACCACCGCCACCAGCTCCTCACACAGCAAGAGCCCCAGTGTTCTCAGTACCACCCACGAATTCAGGCCAAGCGCCTCCAACGCGGAGAGGACCCCCGGTTTTTTCAGTTGCACCCGTTGCTCCCGCACCTCCGACGCCACCGGACCCCCCAGCTTCAAGAGTGAGAGGTCCAGCGTTTGCAGTGCCAGTAGTATCGTCTGAGCCACCCCCCTACGAACCCTCCCAGACTCCTACGCAGCCACCTGTACGGGCAAGAACTCCCGTACCGCCAGCCACACCTACAGGTGCAGGGGTACGTGTTCCAAGGTTTGCAGTACCCGCAACTGCTCCATTACCTGCGGGAGGGCCACCTCCGGCATCGGCACCTCCTGTCCCAACGGGTCCCCCGTCTTTGGGTGCCCGTGCTCCGGTGTTCTCGGTCCCAATAGTGGCGCCTGAGCCGTTGCGAGATGGCCATCGTCCTCTCGCGACCCCGACATCTTCCGGGGAGAGGGCTCCATTATTTGCTGTCCCTCCAGTTTCGTCCCCACCCGTAGAACCACCACCAACCGCTGCAGGAGCACCGATTCCGGCTCCAACTCCGCAGGGTAACGGAGTCGTACCCGCACCGTCCGATCCTCCACATCCCCCGACACCCCCGACACCCCCTCCGTCCCTTCCAGCGCCTGCACGTGCTCCGCCGGTCGGAGGCGTTAGACTTCCGGCATTCGCAGTGCCGCCTGTTGTCCCCGCCGCAACACCAACTCCGACTGAACCAACAGGCTTGGAAAGCGCAGGCCCAGAAGATTCGAGGGAGCCCAATCCTGAAACACAAACTCCCCAAGAAGAGGACACAGATTCTGCCCAACACCAACCACCAGTCCCTTCCGCAGACCCAGTTCCAGTAGCTAAAGAGGAGATGACAGCTAGTTCTTCCAACGCATCTCCCACTCCCACGCCCACTAATGATGAAGGTCCCCTCATAAATTCTAGCGCGACACCTTTGTGCGCTGCAATTATCGCTGGTGATGCGGATATTGTCGATCAGCTTCTTGAGTCCGGCACGTCTCCTCACTCGCTCGTTCGAGACTCCCTTTCCGGTTTACACCTCGCCGCATCACTCGGTCACAGTGAGATCGTGATGATATACCTAGGTACCGGACTAGATGCCAATTCTACGGATGCTACCGGTAACAGTTCACTACATCTCGCTGCGAAAAATGGACACACTGTTGTCGTTGAAATTTTATTACAAGGTGGAGTAGAGATGGAAGCTGTCAACATGGCCGGGAATTCGAGTTTGCACGAGGCAGCAGTCGCCTCACAGACGGAGGTAGTGCGACTATTGCTAAAAAAGGGCGCAAAGTTTGATAGGAAAAACCAGGCGGGTAGAACGCCGTTCTTGGATACTGCAGCAACAGGGTGTAGTGAGATTTTAAGGTTGCTGATTGGCGCGGGAGCGGATGTCAAGACCTCTGACGCGGCGGGTAATTCCGCACTTCACCTCGCGGCCGCTGTTAGTGACGAGGAGTTTCTCTTGATGCTGCTAGATCTTCCCTTGGACCCCGCGGCCGAGAATTCCCATGGAAAGATCCCATTGCACTGCGCCGTCTCCGGCAAGAACGAATCGGCAATTAAGGTTTTACTTGAAATATATCTCAAAGAGGTGCCAGCAACCAGTATCTTTTCGGAGCTTCCACAAGAGAAGCGTCTGTTATTTGAAAACTGGTGCGCGGGTGAATCGAGGGCTGCCTTATTTCATTCGCTTCAACCAACCCCACATCAATCAATCGATACTTTAAAAACAGCTCTTCGATGGGCAGAATATAAAAACAACAGGACGATTGCTTCCTTGATAGCCGATAACATCTTCCAACTCATTCCTAATGATCCAGATCCTACATATGTCCTTTCGGTCTTGCTACATTGGGCGGTGGAAGAAGGTCTTGAATTAGTCCTCAAGGTACTATTGGAGAAGGGGGAACCAAAAGTAGACAAATTTGGTTCAACACTGCTCCATAAAGCTTCATTCGCCGGTCATGCTGCGATTGTAAGTTTCCTTTTGGAGAAATTCACAGATCCCCAAGTTCGATCAGCAGCCCTCTTCGTCGCCTCTTGGAGAGGTCATGAGCCCATCGTGAACCAGCTTCTAGACATAGGCGTTGACATCGACTCGAAGAACGAGGATGGGCAGACAGCTCTCCATTGGGCTGTAATCGCAAGTGACATGAAAAGCGCGTTGCAAACCCTGAACGCTCCGGGAACACGGAAGCGGCCGAAAAACAAGAAAGTCAACATCGGGATGGTTAAGCTCTTGATAAACCGAGGGGCGAAGGTCAATGAGCGGAATAGTGTTGAGCAGACACCTTTGCATTGGGCTGTTGTTAGAGGAGACCTCAAGGCCATTGAGTTACTTCTAGAGAAAGGAGCGGATCTAAAAGCTAAGGATGATGAGGGGGCGGATGTGATTGAGTGGGCGGCCAATTATAGCGAGACGGATGAGGTCTACAGGCTTGTCAAGAACTGGGAGCAGAGGTAGTGCCCTAGCGGGGATTAGACTGGGCTGGTTGCATAGCGGTGTTTGGGCTGATATGGGATTGAATAGCTTGTATTTTGACGGAAGGTTGGCGAGCAGTTATTGTGATTGTAGGTGATCTTTTCATCTTAATATTTTAAGAAAAATATAATTTGTATTCATGTTTCACTGGGTAGGCACAAATCCTCGGAGAGGAGTTATTAGATAGATTTTGGCTTCTCGGGACGGCGAGTTCTCTAACGGTTTGATTTAATTGCGGTGATGCTGAACACCTCCCGCCGAATGGTTTTTTTTCATTGCGCTTTCTCGAGTTGTGGGTTCGAAGCTTATGTTGGCTTTCGGGGGAATGGTCGATATTAATAAATAGGTTAACTTAACTAACTCAAGAAGTATGGGTTCTTGTGACTCGGGCTTCTGAAGGGGATTCGATGCTTTTCACTCTGATGACCTAAGTTGATATGCACTGGCCCGAGCCTTTTTCCTTTGTTTGTTTACGGGCATTGGATCTGGTTCGGGCAAACCCCCAATACCCTACCCACCCACTGGCATACCGTAGGAACTCGAATAGTCGAACCGGGTGCGGTGTCATTGGAGTTGTCTCCTAGTACTATAAGTCCTGGTGGTTTTTTTTTTAGGTCTCTTAGAGGGAGGGGCTAAGCGGCTCTTTTTAATTTTTTTTACTATACCCCCCCTTTTTCCAAAGTAGGAAATTCTCTACTACATAGCACAAGGTTCGACTGTTGGGGTTTTTCTGTGGGAGGTGGATTGCCTCCCCCACCAGAAATAGCATTAGTGAATCCGTTCCTGGCGCGTTGTGTGCCTAAATTGTCGTACAAGGGTACAAGGCTCAAGCCCTGTCTCCCTTTATCAACCTTCACAAGCAATTCCAAAAGACCAAGCCAGCTGCCAGTCGGCAATGTTTTCCAACATCCCATTTTACCATCCCCTATGTCTCCCCTTAACCCTCTTCCCCTTCCCTTCCTCTATCAGTCTAGTCGCCTTCCTCTCATCTCAGGATGTTCCCCATACTGCTGCTACTCTTCTTGCTGACCCCAATGATAGCGCAAACTGCTTCCTCGAAACGCGGACTTGTGCATGTCGCCTCAAACGACCATCCTAGCGATGACAGCATATGGATAACCCCACCTACCACTCTGACATGGTATTATAATTATGGCTCCCGTCCCACATCGTCACTCTCCTCGGGCAACCTCTCGTTCGTGCCGATGCTCTGGGGCGACCACAATAATACTTTCGTCGAGGATGTTCGCGGCCAGGAGGACGTGAAGTGGGTTCTTGGCTTCAACGAGCCGGATATGGGGAGTGATGTCGGCGGGAGTAACATCCTGCCGGCCAGGGCGGCGGAATTGTGGAAGAGGGATATAGAGCCACTGAAGAAGGATGGGAAGGAATTGGGGGCTCCCGCCGTTAGTGGGGGTTCGACCGGGATGAGCTGGTTGAAGGAGTCTGTCTCTCTATCCTTTTAACTAGCTTATTGGACGATAGCTAATTAGAGTGGGGGGGGGACGATTCTAGCTTTCTCAAAGAATGCGATGGATGCTCAGTGGATTTCATCCCGGTACACTGGTACGGGAATTTCGAAGGGCTGGCGTCTCACATTGGGGAGGTTCGCGCGACCTTTCCGAACAAGACCATATGGGTTACAGAGTTTGGGTGGGCGGATCAACCACTGTTTGTGACCTTCCTCCTTCCTTTACTCCTGTCATTCGATCACAATTAATCATTCCCCTGATAGTGCCGCTACTCAGACTTTTTTCAACACTACCCTAAAGTATCTTGACCGTCTCGACTACGTTACCCACTATAGCTGGTTCGGAAGCTTCAGGAGCGATGTTAGCAATGTAGGGCCCAACGGGGCGATGCTCAATAGCGACGGGGAGGTTACGGATATTGGAGCTTGGTATCTAGGGCGTCAGGGAAAGGGGGTAAAACCTGATAGTAGAAATTCTGCAACGAAGATCAGAAGGGGGGATTGGATGCTTTGGGGGGTAGTTTACTTCATAATTAGTGTTTGGGTGCTTTAGACCGAATGGTTCGCGTTGTAACTTTACTATAAGAATAATGGCTGAGCGAGTAGAAAGGCAAGGGCTATTTCTTCCTGCGATATATCCGAGTTGTTAACGGCGGGGAAATAAGAAAATCTCAATATATCCTGAATTGGCGGAACCCTTGACAATTGGGTGGGGGGTCAAGATGCTTCATCCTACAGAACTCTTTATCAAGTGCGTCTAGAGCAATATGTGCCCTGAATCCAAGTCTCGCCGAATTGCCTATACTTCTTAACCGAACATCCCCCCAGCACGTGCGGTGCTAGAGAATCTATATAACATTCGGAATTTGCAGTCGGGATTTCCCCCCAAACCAGAGTGAGCAAAACAACTTTTTAGAGAGAGAAATTAATATTTTTTCCCCTCGTTTCAGTTTTTTTTTTTTTTTGTTCTGCTACCCGCCGATCGCGGACCTCACCCTCAGGGGTGAGGCCTAGAGTCGGATTCTATCATACCACCTCGCAGCAGGTCTGATTTGCGCTACAGCCTTTTCTCGAAGAGGGCTAAGGTCTTCAGTCTCCCAGTTGCTGTAGGGCAGGATTCCTTAAAATCTCCTACATACCCTACGTGACGGATCGTTCGATAATAGCTCATTTTTTGAGCGGAATCGAACTCCTGGGCTCCTGCTAATTTGCGTAGGAGGTTAATTGTTTCTTGACATGTTAGCCACTGCGCCAGCTAGGTATTTTCACATCATGTAGCTGCATGGAGGAATATTTATCCCGCTCTCTTTTGTTTGATTTTTTCTTCTTCCTGAAGTTGAGGATAGAGGTGCGATATCACGATATTTGTTTTTTTTTAAAAAAAATCAATGCAACGCAGAAATGGACACGCCCTTAAAGGGAGGAAAATTATAAACATTAATCGCCCGTAGCTAGCGGTGGTGGAGTCCTCTTGTACGAAAAGCCACAATCGCAGCTGGGAACCTCTTGAGGAAAAGGCGCTCGAGTAGAAGTAAGCTGGACGTAGAGAGGGGGGTCCTTCGTAGATTTCTTCCTGTCATTTGTTAACTGGGCAAGGGGCGCGGTTTTAACAAGTGAGGGAGGATAGGATCTCGAGAAGTAAATCTGTGGATGTGAATTCACTTAACAACTGATCCTAGGTCCATCACCACCTTGAGACTCATGTCGGGAGTGTCACGTTTGGGCTGGTGATCTTGTCTGATATATCGGGGGATCTGTTTTTGGTTTTAAGGGAAGCTTTCTTATAAGTGGACTCTGCACACTAGAAGCTGCTCTCCGGCTGGTGTTTAATGAGAGAAGCTGCCCCGTAAGAAGTGCTCTAAATTCTTAATTGCACGAGACTAAACTCGCGGGGGTGCTCCTCCTATTTATTATGCCTCTGAGCACAGGGGGGTGGTTCTACATCTGAAGTTCCTGAGCTCCTAGATGATTGGGGCAAAGAGTGTAGTATAGATCTAGGACAACCCTATATCACACTGCTAGTCTATAGCCCCGAGCCAAGCATTCTAGGAAGGAAAGTCTTATCGTCGTGTCATGCCCCCTGCCCCTGGGAGAACATCCTTTGTGGTATATTCTGAAATGGGGAATAGTTATTAATACTTAATTTCTCTAGCAACTAACGTTTTACAAAGGGAATGTACAGTACTGTTCTGGTTTTTTGGGAGCATCCGTGACACTCTGATCCTCTAGCGAAAGTTATTCCGACCTAAAAATTCTATTATCGGATCATCGGATCATCGGATCATTCGGTAGTTAGTTAACCTCCCCTACTCCCGGGGTCCGATCCGAGTTCACAATACACGACTCCCGGCACCTGCACCTTTCCACCCTAGGAAGGTTTTGATGCCTTTTCAATAAATCCCCACTCAGGTCATTTCCACCACTTCGCTCTGCGACATACGCTGCTGAATGTCAGATCTGAGCACTCTTTCCATATGTGGATAGGGTGCAGTGCCGTAAGAACTAGGATAATAGAACTTCGCGCTGAGACGTCCGAAATTTCCTCTCTTGGATAGGGGGGCGAGCGTGTAGCAAGAACTAATCCCCTCAGCCCTAGCTTAAAACAGCAAAAAAGAAAGAAGAGCCCGACATTACCAACAAAGGCAACTCCAACGTCCCAGCGGGAGGTTCAATTATTCCAGTTCTTGCGGCGGTGCAGTTCACAGGATTGTATTCTAAAACTTCATAACCAACAAGACTACTCGTAAGGTTAGGCAGTTCAAATGGGATTAGGCGTTGTATTGTACTCGAGTACAGTACCGAGAGCACTTCACTTCCACGGTTATACCAGACTCCTTGTATCTCAGCTAGCTACTTGGCGAAACCTATTGGGACTTGGTTTAGTGTCGACAAATGCCTTAGTTATATCTGACCCAGCGTGTTTATTCTGTGGTAATCAATTTATACCTAAGAAACATCCTCCGCGGATACTGGTGCTGTTGGGCTTTCGTCGGGTAGCAGGATTCCAGTCCAATCGCGATACGATGTGAGAAAGATTGTTATCTATTTAGAGGTGAGACTTGGAAAGCTTGTCTTTTGTTAGTGAACTTAGGGTATGCAGGAATTTGTTTACTCTGGCGAGACTTTTTTTCTTATTTTTGTTGGTATATGATAATTTACGTCTCTGAAGCCTCATGGACTTTGGAGACGGGAATTTGGCTCAGCACCTCATATATTCTTTCTACCATACCCATTTATTCTTCACCACTACGCCAGTGACTGGTCTCAATTGTGCCGCAAGGCATTGGCGTAGGTTTGTGTGGCACACTGTGAGGCCCGACAACAGACCAAAGTCGCAATCGCTCGACCGCTCCGGGGAGTCAAAAGATAAAGAGATAAATTATTAATTGGCTTTTACGGCGCGCGATAAAGAAGAAACAATAGAATCGGGAATAAATTTGGCCGAAACTTTCCGCATCACCATCATCGCCCGGCAAGTTTCGCCGGGTAGCGAGAAACCCGGTGAGTTTCTCCAGTTTCTCGGGTGTTGCGTTAGTTTGACATTTTCCGGCCGGTTCGGGGGGGTGCTCTAGATTCCGCCCCCCTTAGCGATACCGTATCTTCCCCCAAAGTGGTTCCGGTCCAACTTTTCTTTTTTCTCTTGCCAGCGGTGGCCCGGTTTTTGATATCCCCACCCCCCTGTTGTGCCACAGGGTTACCCCTGAGATGTGTGTTTGCTTCCAAAAGAGGATCCTGCACTTCAGGGTTGGAGAACACTGTTTGTTTACCACGTTTGTTCTCCGAATGTGTGAGCTGGTGATTATCGAAGATTATTGGGAAGAAAAAAGATGATTACGACTTGTTTCCATGTGGCGAGGGAGAGGTGGGATCGCTCTAGAGCTTCTGAGGCGTTCCTCGGTGTGGTTCATTTGTTGGCCAAAAGTATAGCTCGTTTAGACCTACGCCCGCAGAAAGTTTAGGACGTTTGTTTATGCAGAGCTCCACTATGGCTGGAGTATTGCAGAGGTTGCAATGTTTTGGTGGTGAATTATAAAATGAGCTTGGATGTTCTAGAGTTGGGTTTACATTTTTTTCCTCCGCAAAAGTAGACAAATGCAAGCGCATTTGATAAATCGTACTTGGACAGCATCGTTCTATTGTGCTCTACCTGAAGTTTAAGCTAATAAATAAAGTAGGATACTAGGAGATACCCCTATGGCACTGTACTCGCGTAGTGTATCATACCTGCACTAACGATTCATGGGCTTAATTTGCCCTTCACACACCGGTATTTCCCCCTGCTGAATAAACATCCCGACTTGTTAGTCAGGCAAAACGTTTTGTCGAGCCAGTTTACCACTTTCCGCATCTCTCCGGAAGTGTTTTTTCTGGGGCTTACTACTAGCTCCCGGCTAGGTGGGCCGCAATTGCTTAACCACTCCTATCGGAGCGGTGATGCCAAGAGTCTTAGTTTCACACAACCCTCAGTCAGGATAATCCCACGCATAGAATTCCCACGATCAGCGGTATATAGCCACCGCTGCCATCCTTAGGAACATTATTAGTTTGTTAATAAACGCATTAATACCGGTAGGTTCGGTGCGAGGAAATCTCATTTTCAAAGCGCACCGGTCTGTTTCGGGACGTATTTACAGGGCGGGAGTGGCCAACACGGGGCTTTTGCTCGTGCGAAGCCCTTGGGTGGGTTCTAACATGGGTAGCATGAGAGATGGAAATGTGATTAGATTATAGTTCTAGAGGCATAAACCCCTTACGCCCTGCTTCGTCCCATCAATAGTGGGATGTTATGGGGAGTAGAGGACGAGGTGGTGTGCTGGGGAGAGCTTGAGGGACATTGAGTGATAGCCTATGATGCCTAACGTTGTTGATAGTTCTTGATGGAACCTCTAGAATACTGCATGGAGGGTGTTTACCAGCCTCCTGTGGACTGGCTAGCTTATGCTTGGGCTTTTCATCGTGGTCTCAAGACCCTATCATGCCGGTTTTTTTCTGGCCCAAGTCTTGATCTCCTGGTCTAAACTAAACATCAATTGCTTTGCCTAAGGCACTGAAAAGGCACATTCTCAAATCACACATGGACCTAAGGGATTCGCCTTTTCGGACCTAACTCAAGGCTGCTCCACCTTGCTACCGGTTAGCAGTTGCATGCGACTAGCGTGTTAAAGTGCCTAACTAACGCCATCCTGTTTCTTATGCTTTAATATTCTAGGGCCGTTCCGCCTGAGGGTGATTTCAAAAATATTTCATACCGGCGGCCTGGAAGCTCCTCTAGCTCTTTGGCAACTAGGCCCCGGAGTAAGCTTCTATCAGGTGGCAGATTTAATTTTCCAAGCAGGGTCATCTAGAGTCTGACTCTGGCATCAAGAGATATATTCAGGAACCAACACCGGCAATGGATACTATGGACGGTATTAAAGCTGTGGCTCATCCTCCTTGTGCTAGATAATTCAATATTTACCACACTCTCACATTCATTCTTCCTTCTCAGGTGCTGGCCACCAGGATTCCTTTTTGAGCTCAGTCGGGCACTATGAAGGTCACACTTTCGTTGCTGTTGTGTTTTCTAGTGCTACCCCTACCGATAGCAGGTTACCATTATGACACAAATCGAGGACCAAGGGATTACAAGCCACCCAATTACACTGCTGGGCCTGGACTTTTTAAAACAAGAAAAAGTAGTAATCCTAACGATTTCATTTTCGGCATTGATACTACAAATAAATTCTCACGTCCGCTACTGCTCACAAAACTCAATACTGTTCCTGATGATATAAAGACTGTGTATGGCGACCGGGGACTTACATGTAGGTATTCCGTTGATCCGTTCGGATCTCTACTTCCTCCAACCGAGCTAATAAGGGGCCATAGCTGAACATCTGGTGGAGATTTTTCCAACCTTTGAGTTTGTGGCAAGGGTACTGGGCGATGAGGTGGAAAAACTAAGGGGCACCTTGGATATTCGGTGGCTCATAATAGAGAAGATGGAATACTCCATAGACCGCAAGAGCGGGGGAAAAAAGGACTACCGGGACCCTATCTATCACCTAAAGCAGGCTGTTGGGTCAGCAGAATTTCCTGATGATTTGGTTCTTATGACCTCGGAACTAAACGAAGCTAAATCCCCTGTACGTGATTATTTCTTGACACAACATGGAAGAGGGCGAAAACGGCTGACCTATACCGGGCACCATGCTCTATTTCATTTTCGATAGTTGATACAGGGTAGAGAAGCGATTACTGAAGAAGAGTGGACGAAGTTGGCTAAACCAGAACCCAAGTTTGAGGCAGCTGCCCACATTGCAACAGTGGCTGAGGCCGCGCTACACCCTACCATTCGAAAACACACAAAGGCTCAGATGCAACGGTTAACACAAGCAATGTGAGCACACCTAGAAGGGCTTTGGTTTCACGATCTGAATAACTGATTTTTCGATAGAGGCACTTGGGACCTGGTCTACAAAGAATGGTATTGCAGCTACCAGAAGGACCGTACGGTATGGGATAGAGCCAAGGGAACCATAAAAGCCGAGCTCGCGAGAGCGAAGGCACAGCGAGAGAGACTAAAAACGGACCACGATAATAAATATAAGGCCAAAAAGGCGGCGAACCCTAGCCATCCTGAGGACAAAAGAATCTGGCCAGAAGTAAATGAGGACCTCCCGGATGCTCCCCCGGACCCCTCGGCGTGCACTGAGACCTTTGAGGAAGAGTGGAAATCCTATCAGAAGAAGATCTACACAAAATTCAAGCCACATGTCAAAGCTCAGCTCGACCTGGCTAAGCATAGAATGGAAAGGGACTACGTGAAGCCTGGGGATCGTCTGTGTGACAGCGACAGCGAAGCGACTAAGGATTCCCAGAAACAATATACGGCTGCGGTGTCGAGGATCTCGCTCCCTCCGGGCTGGGAGAGTGGTAGCGGTACGCATGTCCTTGGACAATGGAGGGGGAGGGTGGATACAAGCTAACACTATGGGCACTTTAGGAGTGATTATTGAGGACGATGACTTTGTTCCTACAACAAGGTTCCCGATTACTCTTAAATGTTAGCGGGGAGAAGCTAGGGGATGGTAATTCGAAAAGATTTTATAAGAAACTTCCTACGACAATGCTCTAGCCCTTATTCTGTGTGTGGCCTGAGCTACCTGTTGGCTAGGCCTAATGCCTAGCTATTGATGGGGCCTCCATTTTGGTTCCTCATTATTACCTTACATTTTTGTTGAGACGTATAAGAAGGGGACGGAGGATAATCATTTACCCATCAGATGTACTGTACATACTATCATAATTGATATATTTCAGGAATTTATAGAGAAATACCCTACACCAAGTATCAGAGTTCAGATTTTTGACATCCAGCGTTTTCATTTTTTCTCTGCAAAAGTAGACAAATGCGGGTGCATTTGATAAACCGTACTTGGGCAGCATCTTTCTATACTGTGCTCTACCTGAAGTTTAAGCTAATAAATAAAGTAGGATATTAGGAGATACCCCTATGGCACTGTACTCGCGTAGTGTACTTGCACTAATGATTCATGGGCTTAATTTGCCCTTCACACACCGGTATTTCCCCCGCCTGCTGAATAAACATCCCGACTTGTTAGTCCGGCAAACCGTTTTGTCAAGCCAGTTTACCACTTTCCGCGTTTCTCTGGAAATGTTTTTTCTGGGGCTTACTACCAGCTCCCGGCCAGGTGGGCCGCGATTACTTAACCACTCCTATAACGGAGCGGTGATGCCAAGAGTCTTAGTTTCACACACACCCCCAAGTCAGGATAATCCCACGCATAGAATTCCCACGATCAGCCACAATATAGCTACCGCTGCCATCCTTAGGAACATTATTAGTTTGTTAATAAACGCATTGATACCGGTAGGTTCGGTGCGAGGAAGTCTCATTTTCAAAGCGCACCGGTCTGTTGTTTCGGGACGCATTTGCAGGGCGGGAGGCCAACACGGGGCTTTTGCTCGTGCGAAGCCCTTGGGTGGGTTCTAACATGGGTAGCATGAGAGATGGAAATGTGATTAGATTATAGTTCTAGAGGCATAAACCCCTTACGCCCTGCTTCGTCCGATCGATAGTAGGATGTTATGGGGAGTAGAGGACGAGGTGGTGTGCTGAAAAGTGCTGAGTGATAGCCTATGATGCCTAACGTTGTTGATAGTTCTTGATGGAACCTCTAGAATACTGCATGGAGGGTGTTTACTAGCCTCCTGTGGACTGGCTAGTTTATGTTTGGGCTTTTCATCGTGGTCTCAGGACCCTATCATGCCGGTTTTTTTCTGGCCCAAGTCTTGATCTCCTGGTCTAAACCAAACATCAATTGCTTTGCCCAAGGCACTGAAAAGGCACATTCTCAAATCACACATGGACCTAAGGGATTCGCCTTCTCGGACCTAACTCAAGGCTGCTTCTCACCTTGCTACCGGTCAGCAGTTGCATGCGACTAGCATGTTAAAGTGCCTAACTAACGCCATCCTGTTTCTTATGCTTTAATATTCTAGGGCCGTTCCGCCTGAGGGTGATTTCAAAAATATTTCATACCGGCGGCCTGAAAGCTCCACTAGCTCTTTGGCAACTAGGCCCCGGAGTAAGCCTCCATCAGGTGGGATATTTAATTTTCTAAACAGGGTCATCTAGAGTCTGACTCTGGCATCAAGAGATATATTCAGGAACCAACACCGGCAATGGATACTGTGGACGGTATTAAGGGTGTGGTTCACCCTCCTTGTGCTAGATAATTCAATATTTACCACACTCTCTCACATTCATTCTTCCTTCTCAGGTGCTGGCCACCAGGATTCCTTTTTAAGCTTAGTCGGGCACTATGAAGGTCACACTTTCGTTGCTGTTGTGTTTTCTAGTGCTACCACTATCGATAGCAGATTACCATTATGACACAAGGCGAGGACCAAGGGATTACAAGAGACCCAGTTACACTTCTGGGCTTCCACTTTTAAAATCAAGAAAAAAGAGCAAGCCTAATGATTTCGTTTTCGGCATTAATACTGCGGATCAATTCTCACGTCCACTACTGCTCACAAGAGTCGCGAATGCTCCAATTAATGGGTGGACAGGCCCACGGGAACTGACATGTAGGTATTCTGTTAATCCATTCGGATCTCTACTTCCTCCAACCGAGCTAATAAGGGGCCATAGCTGAACACCTGGTGGAGGTTGCTCCAACCTTTGAGTTTGTAAAAAAGGTGCTGGGCGATGGGGTGGGAAAACTAGGGGACACCTTGGATATTCGGTGGCTCATAATAGAGAAGATGCAATACTCAATAGACCGCGTGCCCGTGCCCGCCAGACATAAGAAATACTACGATCCTATGTATCACCTAAAGAGCGCTGTTGGGTCAGGAACATTTCCTGATGAGTTGGTTATTATGACCAAGGACCTAAACAACGCTAAATCCCCCGTAAGTGATTATTTCTTGACACAACATGGAGGAGGGCAAAAATGGCTGACCTATACCGGGCCCCACCCCCTATTTCATTTTCGATAGTTGATACAGGGCAGAGAAGCGATTACTGAAGAAATGTGGACCAAGTTGGCTAATCCAAAACCCAAGTTTGAGGCAGCTGCCCACATTGCGACAGTCGCTGAGACCGCGCTACACCCTATCATTCGAAAACACACCAAGGCTCAGATGCAACGGTTAACACTAACAGTGTGAGCACACCTAGAAGAAGGGCTTTGGTTTCACGATCTGAATAACTGATTTTTCGATAGAGGCACTTGGGACCTGATCTACAATGAATGGTATTGCAGCTACCAGAAGGACCGTACGGTATGGGATAAAACCAAGCGAAGAATAAAAGCCGAGCTCGCGAGAGCGAAGGTAGAGCGAAACAATCTAAAAACGGCCCACGAAAATAACTATAATGCCAAAAAGGCGGCGAACCCTCACATTCCTCCAGACACAAAAATCTGGCCAGAAGTAAATGAGGACCTCCCGGTTGCTCCCCCGGACCCCTCCAAGTGCACTGAGACCTTTGAGCAAGAGTGGATAACCTATCAGAAGAATATCTACGTAAAATTCAGGGCGCAGGTCAAAGATCAGCTCGACCAGGCTAAGCAAAGAATGAGAAGAGACTACGTGTCGCCTGGGGATTGTCTACATGGGGGGGGCGGCCAAGCGAAAGAATATGAGGAAGCGGTGTCTAGGATATCGCTCCCTCCGGGCTGGGAGAGCGGTAGCGGTACGCATGTCCTTGGACAATGGAGGGGGAGGGTGGGTACAAGCTAACACTATGGGCACTTTAGGAGTGATTATTGAGGACGATGACTTCGTTCCTAAAACAAGGTTTAGGATTACTAAAGATCCTAATTGTTAGCGGGGAGAAACCGGGGGACGGTAATTTCGAAAAGATTTTATAAGAAACTTCCTACGATAATGCTCTAGCCCTTGTTCTGTGTGTGTGGCCCGGGTTACCTGTTGGCTAGGCTCAAAGCTGAGCTACTCATAGGACTTCCATTTTGGTTCCTCATTATTACCTTCCATTTTTGTTGAGACGTATAAGAAGGGGCCGGAGGAGAATCATTTACCCATCAGATGTACTGTACATACTATCATACTTCTTATATTTCAGGAATTTATAGAGAGATACCCTACACCAAGTATCAGAGTTCAGATTTTTGACATCCAGCGTTTACGTTTTTTTCTTCCCCCTTCAGCGTTATGATTCAAGTGCCTTTGTTATACTATAAGTTACTGTCTATACTCTCGCTGGTGTCTTAGCCTGATGAAAATCCTCCGCTACGATTGGGGTGTCTGATCGCCAATAGGCCAAGGCAAATCCTAGACTATCTGCACTCGTTACTAACAAGTGGCCTTTATCTAGTCAGAGTAACCTAGGGGAAAGATATATAATGGGGCATCTGAATATTCACCGAGGGACAAACCGGGGGGAAATTTCTGAAGTCTGTTGAAAATATTTTTTTTGCAATAGTATTATACTGCACTACAGAAGTCGCAGCAGTATGGGCGGTGGTGGCAATCAGTTTTCGCAACCGGCTAGACTGCACTAGGAGGACTGGAGGCCGTCTGCGCTAGGCCAGACCGTCCGGATGTGAGGCTGTGGACTAGGCAGTCTGATCAGGGGAAATGGCTGGACTGGACGGACTGGCCTAGCCTGGAATGGCCTACCAGAATTTGTAGGTGGTTGACAATACTGGCATCACATCTCATGGATTTCAAAAAGGTCATTAGCTTGTCGGTTATTCAACTTTCTTTTTTCTTTTTCTCTCAATGCTACAGCATTGTTCAAGTTATCTGATTGGTAATTTTTCCTTTTTTCCTCTCTTCTTTTTAGTTTCTTCTTTATTTGAAAATTATTTCACTTACCCTTATGAACTTATACCCATTTACCTCCCCACAGCCTGCTGTAAGTTAGTTGTGTTAAGAATTTTTAAATAACAGTGACGGTAGCTGTAGGCGGACTGTAGGCAGACTGTAGTCAGTCCAAACTGCTACTCCTATGGTCTATAGGACTGGAGTCTAGCTTTACTCCCCTCATCTACTGGACTAGGCAGTCTGGGCATTACCGTGGACTGGACTGACTGGCCGCTTGCGAACAGGATCTGCCACAGCTGCCGCGAAGACTTTTTTCTCCCTCCCGTATGATGGAGTAACCCCACCGTGGTAGGTTAGGGCACACTTGTGAGTGTGAGGGCTATCACCATGTTGAGGGTGACTGGCGTTTCCAGTATTTGCGTGATAGAGAGCTCGCTGTGCGAGGGGCTACCACAAACTGTATTTAGTCTCGCGCTCCTTTCTCTGTACATCACCTTTACCTTTGCCATATACATCGAACATCGAACACATTTCAGTTTTCCTATCACACCTCGTTCCGGGTCTTTCTCACGACTACAGCCTCAGGGCAGTATCACAGCGGTGCTTGTACGGCGGCAGATTTCCCTGCGCTAGACCAGACCTCCATCACCGCAACCCCAGGCAAGCTAAAGGCAGCGATACAAATACCTTACAACCCCATTCCAGGAACACCCAATGCTCGCAATGGCTGGCAGCAGGCAATCCTTAACTAAAGGGCTTGAACGAAAGGTGCTTGCCATAGTTCGGAGGTATATTAACGAACATTCAATTACTGAAGAAGATCATGACTCTCTGCATTTGTCGGTCTCGCAGGTTTACAAATATGTTATTAAAGATAGGAGTATGGCAAGGCAGAGGGAAAGGAATCTAGAAAAGATGATTGAAGGGGCCTTAGCCACAATACGGGATGAAGAGGCTGAGGCCGATAGTTTGGCTAGAGAGTTGGTCGAGGTTGAGGAACCCAAGGAAGGGAGTATGACGGAACCAAAGGTACTGTACCGCAATAGCCGAAATATCTAAAATTCAAATATGCTAACACTCAAGCCTTCACCAGGAATCAAACACAATTAACCAGCAAGTAACCGACCGCACCATACCAGCATCTCCACCATCCCGAAAACGAATGAAACGCCAACTGGTCAAAGATGGCGAGTCTATCAAACGTCAGAAGCAAAACAATACGCGAGAGCCACCCAAGGACATCTCCCTGAAGGACATTGGTGGCAGAGAAGAGGTCATCAAGGTTCTTTTGAGGAAGGTTGTCCGGCCTCTACTCCTCCCAGAAATTTCCCTGCATACTGGTGTACAGCCTGTTTGTGGTGTACTACTCCATGGGCCACCTGGCTGCGGTAAAACGATGCTAGCGAACGCTATTGCTAGAGAAGTTGGGCTACCATTTATTCCTATCTCTGCACCCTCAATCGTATCAGGAATGTCGGGAGAATCGGAAAAGATCCTACGGGAACTTTTTGAGAAAGCTAAGGCGAAAGCCCCTTGCTTAATATTTATCGATGAAATAGATGCTATAACACAAAAAAGGGACAACGCCAAGCAGGGTATGGAGGGGAGAATTGTTGCCCAGATGTTGACCTGTATGGACGATGTTACAAGGGAGAATACTGGTGGGCGGCATGTGATGATTATTGGTGCAACAAACCGACCGGACAGCCTAGATGCAGCATTGAGAAGACCTGGAAGATTTGATATCGAAATTTACCTTGGTGTGCCAGATGAAGTTGGAAGAGAGAAGTATGATACTACCCCAGATTACCTTTAATCTTAATTTCCTAAATACGCACTAATTTACTAATTATATCTTATGTTTAACAGGATCTTGAGGAAACAGCTTGAGGGGGTGAGGTTATCAGGAGATTTTGACTTCAAAAAATTGGCTAAAGCCACTGCCGGGTTTGTTGGAGCTGATCTAAGGGCTTTGGCACGAGAGGCCAGCACGGTCGCAGAGATACGGACATATGAAATCCCCCAAAACCCACCCGCCATCACTGACCCCTCCGTGGGAATAACCGTTAATAGGTTGGGTAACCCAGCGAGCATGGACATAGGCCAAGTGTCTATAAACTCGATTCAACGCTTCCATCAGGAAAATCGACATGGACTTACCAGAGAGCAACTGGATCCACTTTATATAACCTTCCCAGATTTTTTAGTCGCTCTCAAGGAAATTCAACCTTCAACTAAAAGGGAGGGTTTTGCGACAGTCCCGGATGTTACTTGGGCAGATGTTGGGGCACTCGAGTCAATTAAGAGTAAACTGCATAGGGCCATCGTGCGGCGAATAAAGGACCCAGAAGGTTGTGCGAGGGCAGGGCTCCCTCCAGCGTCTGGGGTACTCCTTTGGGGCCCTCCAGGATGTGGTAAGACTCTGCTGGCAAAAGCCGCTGCAAACGAGAGTGGGGCAAATTTCATGGGCATCGGGGCTTCGGAATTACTTAATAAGGTACCAATTCTAATTTCAATATCTAACGATTATGAAGTTACCTACTGACAAGCATAGTACGTCGGAGAATCAGAAAAGGCTGTCAGCCAAGTTTTCTCACGAGCCCGAGCTTGCATTCCGTGTGTTATCTTTTTTGATGAATTCGATGCTCTAGCTCCTCGCCGTAATGACAATTTTTCGGAATCCACTTCTCGGGTGGTCAATACTCTTCTTACAGAATTGGACGGTTTAAATGACTGCAAGGGAATCCATATTATTGCGACAACTAATAGACGGGATATGATCGACCCGGCAATGCTCAGACCAGGGAGATTGGGTCGCCATTTGTTTGTTAACCTTCCAAACGCAGAGGGAAGGTTGGAGATCCTGAAAACTCTCACGAAGAAGACACCCCTCTCCAACGTCGATTTGAAGGCTGTTGCTGAGGATAGCAGATGTCAAGGTTTCAGGTTAGTCTTACTTGATACACCTTGCCTCTTCCCTACTAATATTATGATAGTGGTGCGGATCTAATGGAACTGGTGACACTGGCCAAAGAACTTGCTCTTGAACAGTCCCCCATCACAGAAGTCGGCGAGGTTGGGGAAGGGAAAAGTGCTAGTGACCAGAGAGTAGTGGTCACAAGGGAGCATCTCGAAAAGGCGTTTGCAGAACAGTTGGAAACTGAATTTGGCCCTCAGTGGCAGTAGGAGCAAAATAAATTAGATGCTGCTCTGATACAGTAAATAAAAGCGATGCTATTTGATCTTGGGGGGGTGTTTTGCATGCTAGATGTAAAGGAGAAGTGACGCTGACTTGTTCCCACTGTATCGTGGGTCACTGAGCCATGGGAGGTTCAATATATTTTTACAGCGGAAATGTGCACTGCGAGAAGGGATGGCCGTGAACCAGAGCTATACGCTAAGCTGCCCTCTGGTAGATTGATATAAAAAAATGATACATCCAATTTTTTAAAGCCAAACAAATATACTGAGATAATGACCAACATGAGAGAATGAAAATCTAATGCGTATAGAGAAGTAAGAAAACCAAGACCATCCAAGTATTAATCAACCTTCTTTAGATGTTTCCACTGCCTGAGGCGTTGGGTGAGGTATCGCTGCCCTTGTCGCTTGAGATCATTGGTACCGATAGATCCCGAGATGACAATGAGGGCGCAGTGAGAAAATTCGGGGTGGTGGGTGGGTAACAAAAAACGCGAGCTGTAGCGAGCTTGGAGACGAGAATGCAAGTTGTAGCGAGCATCGAGGTTCCCAACTCCGGGGAGTCGAGGGTGCTATATGTACTCGGGTATGGACGTGGGTGACCGGACAGACAGGGATTAGAAATTGTATGTATTAGCATAGATTTCCTAATCCCTGTCTGTCCGGTCACCCACGTCTATACCCGAGTACTGATAGCTCTTGGTCCGTGCGCAATGAGCTATGACCTCCGGGCAACCCGGCAAACCTTCCTCCCAAGACCTCCATGCAGTTCTCCCCAGCTTTGCCCAATTGGCATTGGGTTGTTCCAACCCGACATTCATTTGCTCCGAATTTGCCCCCATATAGTCACTCATTTCTCCCCCTCAATTCCAACAGGCATTTAGGCCTCATTGTGTCTCGAAAAGAGGGAAGGAATGCGGAAACAGGAGCGAATTTGTCCAATCTCTCAGAAGCATGGAATCAAATGCAAGATTAAGATATAACCCGGATCCCTGAGTTCAGCTCTTCCGGAATTACACAAAAAGGACAAATATTGCAATTCGGTACATCTGCAATGATAAGGGTAAACTGGCAATCACCCGAGAGGCAAGTATGAGGTTATCAAGCTTGACCAGCGAGGAAGATAGCTCTTGATCTTGCTCAATCTCAAGAGCCTCATGATATCTCACTCGACATCTTCCTAAAATCTGGATCGCGCTCAGCTAAGGTGGTGCTGGTGGCAGCTGGTGGGGTGGCTGTTGTACCTGTAATAGGCATTTGTTTATACTTTTTTTATACCAAGTGTTGGAATGAACTAGCTTTGAATAGTTGAAACTTGCTTGCTTTGTATCATTGCTCTTACGAAAGATCGGCCCTTCTGCCCAGTGTGCTTTCCTTCATCGACATCCACATATCCAAATATCCAGATATCGACACATGCACACATCTATCCATCAGCCGATGTGTTTACATATCCACCCATCCGCATCGAGCCAGAATACATCATATTCTATTCGTAGCTGGATAGAGCTGGTAGCACATGCACCGAATAATGTTCCGCTCCCTTTTTCCACATTCTCAGATGTAAGTGGTGGCCATGCCTCAAATGGATAGCGATAACAAAAGGAAACTGAATTTTCATTAGGCATTAAAACTTACTTCCGTGGCGGAGTGGCATTGTGGGTAGTATCGTAGTCTAGAAAGAAAGGTACAGTAGATGTTGAGCAAAGATGTATCATATATCATACTAGCCCCTGATGGTCCTTGCTCGATAATGGTGTATCGTGCCAGTAGTTCTTCAGAACCTAAACCTTATTCACCTACCCGGGAAAAATCACGCAGGCCAATTCAAGGGGCTAGTTTTTGTCACCATATGGGCGACCTCGTTTTTAATCACAATTGCGATTAAAATCCCAATTCATGAATGATGGAGAACCGGTAGTCTCTTGTATCCATGATCCCCAGGGATAATCCCCCTTGCACTGCAGTACTGTTTGAAGAGCTGTTCGCTGCGCTCGAGAAAAAAAAGGAAACGAAAAAAAGCCGACTAATTCCTTGGGAAACTATGGTTCGATTAGCTTCGCGGTAGGGAATTTCCAAGGATGATTTTTTATTTTATGTGCTTGGATGCGAGCGTAGGAGTAAGTATCCGTGTTATTTCATTTCGTTTTTCAAAGCGTTATCACTACCAAGACCAACCCCCAGCCCATCCAGCTACCCAGCTCATTCGGTACTGTATACCATACCATAGTGTCCCTATGCTAGTTAATCACATGGATAAAACTTTCTCCACCTTCCGCAAATCCCGGATTCTGTCCCTAGGGATTTATCATCATTCTAATAACCCCGACCCCACTGCATATTAAAGGAACAAACCAACAGAGGGATAAAGTGCAGCGGTATCCATTTTGTTCCTAGTCGTATCCTACAGTTCCTTGCCGAATATTTGGATTTCGCGCTGAGATTGCAAACAAAAGACCAGGCGTAAGATAGAAAAATCAGGATAGGACAATTCGGGACAGGGCAAGTGATGCCCTGCGGGGATGGCCCGTAGTTGGAAAGCTAGGTTTTCAGTGAGCCAGAGGGGGGGGGAGGGTACGGCGTTGGGATGGGATAAAGTGCCCACCATAAGATAAAGATAGGCAGAAGGAGGCGTTGGGGAGTACCGAGCACAAGCAACGTATTTACAAGCTTTACATCTCTGGCGATAGCAGCGGGGGCCTACTAATGTCCTGTATTTCAACTCCACAGGGGTGCTCCTCCCCCCGAGTCCTCCCCATCCAGTAGCGGTTGTGAAAGCTTCCCCCCCGACACAAACAAGATCCTTCCTGACCACCCTGCGCTGCCCAAAACCCTTTCCCCAACCTAGCAGCTGGCCCGCTGTTAGGCATCTCCATAACTACTCCTTCGACAAAATAGCTAGTAGAACTAACCTACATCGTCGGAAACAGTGTTCTCAACACCCAGCACACCTACAGTGACGTTCGAGACGCCAACGAAATAGTACGGGTATTGTAGGAATTATAGGTGCGGTGGCGGGACATGCGTGCTTGGTAACTTAGGCTATTTCACTGCACATCGGCAAGGGACTTCCTCCATCCAGGGGTATGGAAAACCTGCCGCTTGTAGGGGATTACTGCGTAAAATTGGAGGGGGGAGGGATGGTTTTGGTGCGAAACGGTGAGGGGGGAGGTTCAGCGGAGGAGGTGGATTGGGCATATATGACTTTTTTTGATATCGGTTTACATCATGGAGTATCACTCGAGACTCTAACTTTAAGAAGAGGAGTCAGTTGTCGCTGTATTTCACGGGAACGTCAACGCCCTGATACGTGGACGGGAAAGACCTGCCCACCAACTCGCTCTCTCTGCCTCTAGGACGGCCCGAAGGTTACAGCAAAATAGCGTGCTTCGTTTGGTGACATCTGTAGCGATTGGTGTTTCCCCAAGTAATTTGAAGCGTGTATTGGTTGGAGATGTTTCAGGGGAGGTTTGTCAGACCGTTGAATGAGTGTAGTATGGGTATGTGATTTAAATTTCTGTTCAGAATTAGAAGTACCCATGACAGGAGGTGGTGAGCTCCTAGAGGGGCCGAAGACCAATCGGGAGAAGGGAGCAAGGGTGGAGGATTGTTGGGGAGGGTGTTGAGAGGGGAGGTTACCACAGGTAAAGCGATTGAAAATGTGGTATCTAGCCCAAGCGAGGAGGAAGATTAGGCTGCTTGGAGTCTGATGAATCTTGCGATATCGAAGAAGCCCCTCCGCACATTTGTCCCCTCTCATATATTAATTACTACATTGCTCGCAAACAGCTGCAACACAATCTCCCGCCCCCCAACCACCTTTGCACACTGAGGGATTCTGCCTGTAATTATTTTTAATTTCTTCGCTAATTTATCTAATTCGCTTCCCTCACCTCCCTTCTCACACCACCACACTTCCATCACCTGCCTTCCCTCACCTGTCTTCCCTCACCTCCCTTCCCTCACCTCCCTTCCCTCACCTCCCTCACCTCATCTCGCTTTCTTCTCCTCGCTCCCCCCCTCCCTTGCCCCCCCCTCCCTTCCGCCTCCTCCCTTCCGCCTCCTCCCTTCCCGCTCCACCCTTCCACAGCCTCCATTGTCGATATACCGGTACTGACACTCACACTTCCATCCCGAATTAGATACGATGAGCAAACAACCACCACGCACAACAGTGATGGCATTGCGGGTGTCGGTGGGGCGGGGGGGCGTTCGCCGGGTAAGGAAGGAGCCCCGATGAAACGTCAGAAACCAGATAGCTCTCACAAACCAGCCAAAATCTCCCTCAACGACATTGGTGGCAATGCAGAGATCATCAACAATCTTTTGGTGTTCGTGGCCATGCCTCTAATGCACCCCGAGGTTTACCTCCACACAGGAGTGGAGCTGCCTTACGGGGCACTTCTTGATGGACCACCAGGCTGCGGTAAAACTATGCTAGCAAACGCTATCGTCAGAGAGTTTGGGCTACCGCTTATTGCCTTTTCTAGATCATCAATCCTATCGAAAGTATCTGGGGAATCTGAAATGATGGTATGCAAACCATTTCCTCGAAGCCGGGGGAAATGTCCCTTAATATTTATGGATGAAATTGACGCCATAACACAGAAGAGGGACAATACCGAGCGGGAAAGGGAGAGAAGAATTGCAGCCCAGATGTTGACTTCTATGGAAGATCCAGTGTTCTCGATGGGGCAGTCCGTCCGTCCTGGGCCAGGACCAGGACGGAAGACATTGTGTCGTCCCGTCTAGTCATTTTCCGAACTTGCCCGACAAGAGCGATGGGCCAGCACGGACGACATTGTGTCGTCCTCCTTCCCCCGCCGCCCCCCGCCGTCCCCTGGCCGTTCTACGAAGGCACCTGCCTTCCCCTACCTGAAATTGTCTCACATCGTTGGGCTCATCGTCCTTCATAATGACAGCCGTCCTGCAAGTTCACGGACGAGGACGGACTACATTGTGCCGTCCCGTCTTGTCCGGGGCTCTTGGTAACCCCCTCGCGGGGCCCTACCGGCGCCCTGGACGATTGAAAACACTGGGAGTATCTTACGTTGGAGAAGACAGGTGGCAAACCTGTTATGGTTATTGGTGGAACGCACCAATAACCCGGCAGGCTGGATCCGGCATTTCGAAGAGCGGCAATATTTAATAAGGAAATTTGCCTTGGTGGCCCAACCGAAGTTGAAAGAGAGAAGTACCACACCAGTTTACTTTTAATATTTTAATTTACTAATCATGTTTTATACCTAACAGGATCTTGAGGGTGATCTGCAAGAATATGAGAATCACCGGAGAATTTGACTTCAAAAGATTAGCCCAAGCCACCACCTGGTTCGTTGGAGCTCTCCTAAGTCATTTGTATTCAAAATGGTTAAATTTACGGCACCGAAATAGTAGCTGGGATGGATAGCACGCAACGTCTTCTCTTCGTTCCTCCTTGTTAATCTAGTGGTAAGGGCAGTAGTATATATCTAAAACAAAACCAAGCTCTGATCGTTCTATCGATCACAACACATCTCCGCTTTCTTTCCTCCAGGTTCCAAAACAGAAACAAAAGAAATAAATAAACTATCTGCGTAATCTCCGAACAAAAGAAATGCATCACAAAGACTCCCGTTATCTTGCGCCTTTGATCCAATACCTATTCCTTGCCCGGCCCCGACCTCCATCTGCTCTCGTGAGTTCCTTTAACAGTCTATTCTCCTTCCCATCTGTCAATGGAAACATATTTCCCGTGCCACCGCACTTGCATATAACAAAAGAAACTATAGTATGCCGAGAAGAATTAATTGAGTTCCAACAGTTTGGCCAGTCACGCAGGAACTGTCGCAGTAGGACCATTATACAAAACCCTTGTAAACCCTCCAACTATTACTAAACCTTTGGAGGTAACAATTGTTGTCGAGTTAGGTGACCGGGCCAACACGGGTAGAGACCAAGTCGACTCCCCTCCAGTATCAGTGCCAGTCAGTACCAGTTCCACGGAAGTCAAGGTCTCCAAGTTGTTTTCAACGCTTCCTTCAGGCAAATCCACATCGACTTACCAGAAAGCAACTGGATCCACCCTATATCACCTCCAAGATTTCCTAGCAGCCCTTAAGAAAATTCAATCTTCCAGGAGAGAGGGTTTTGCGACAGTCTCAGATGGTTCCTGGGCGGATATTGGAGCACTGGAGTCACTTAAGGCTGAAATGCAGAGGGCAATCGTGCGGCGAATCAAGGACCCTCAAATTTTGGCTAGTGTGGGAGCCCCATTTGGCCCGTGAAGGCGGTAAAAGGAAAATACATTAGATCTTCCCCTCCGACACAATAAATACAAGTGATGTTATTTGGTGTAGGCTGGACGTTTTTTATGCCACATGTAAAGGAGAAGTGACCCGAGCTTGTTCCCACGGGATCATAGATCTTGGCCACCGAGAGGTTCAATATATTTTTACAGTCGAAATCTGGACTACGAGAGCGGATAACTACGAACCAGAGCTATACTCTAAGTTCCCCGGTGAGTGTCAGATGAATCCCTTTTGAGGGAGGCATCCGAGTTGTGAATCAAGAAAATAGCTTTTTCTCTTAATCAATATCAGGAGCAGCTGTTTGAGTTTTACCTCCATGATGTATCGCAGATAAAGGCACCAGGATATAGGCCAAATCGGTTCCCTTATCCCCACTGGTCTCCACTTCCGGGGGGATAATCAGTGTTCCCGACCGTCTAGTCCGTCCGTCTTCGGGGGGGGGACGGGACGGACTACGGCTCATAGTCCGTCTTTTTTGGGGTGGTAGGACGGACTACTCCCGGGAAGGTGAGGACCGGAGGGGACTATAGTCCTAGCGCTTGGACCTCCTGTACTAGCCAAGTTGAGATCATACACTTCTAAACAGATTCTTTTCACTTCGTGAGACATTTCTCGTGCCGTGAAATTTTCTGATACGATTGAAGGTGCGGAGATAGGAATAAATGGTAGCCCAACTTCTCTAGCAATAGCGTTCGCTAGCATAGTTTTACCGCAGCCAGGTGGTCCATGGAGTAGTACACCGTAAGCAGGCTGCACTCCGGTATGCAGAGCAACTTCTGGGTGGAGTAGAGACATGACAATGCACTCCATAAGATCGTTGATGACCCTTCTCTGCCGCCGATATCCTTCAGGGAGATGTTGGGTGGCTTGCGTGTGCTGTTTTATTTCTGACGTTCTATAGATTTGCCAACTTTGACCGGCTGGGGTTTCATTCGTCTTCGGGGTGCTGGCGATGCTGGTATGGTGTTGTCAGTTGCTCGTGGGTTGACTGTGTTCCGTTCCTGGTGGAGGCTTGAGTGTTAGCATAATTTGAAATGTAGAGGTTTCGGTTATTGCTGTACTCGAGTACAGTATAGTAACACAAAATTATCAAATTGTGCAAAAAAGATTTTTTGCCAGCAGTCTTCCGCAGTCCCTTACGCCGATTTGTCTTACATTGTAGGGCCCACTATCTTCAACAATGACGGCCGTCCTGTCTTTCCGGACAAGAACGAACCACCTTTCGTCATCCCGTCTCTTCCAGGGCTCTAAGGGAGCCACCAGACGTTGAGAATACTGAGTGAAGACATGGAGCTTCTCTTAACCAGTGATAAATATCATGATTGACCGAATTAGGGGGATGGATTTTGATATTATTTTGATAATAGCATACAGGTTTTTCCATCAAATAAGGCGCTCTGCCGAAGGACACTGAAAAATACTGCATAGCGAAAGTTTTGGTGAGCGACACCAGTCACCCTTAGTCATCTGTCCCTCTTATCCAAATCCCTATGCATCCTCCTGGCAGCCACAAACCAAACACCTGCAAGACTCCCGCCTACTGGAACAACCCCATGCAATCCAAATTCCCAGGCAGCCTAGTGAGAATCTGATATTAGTTTAGTAATAGCTAATTAGATTTTTGAGTAATATGGATAACCTGACTTGGGATTTTTACCAATAAGAACTAAGGGCACCGACTGAACATCTGGAGAGCAAAGGCTTTGAGCTCCTGGGGAGAAATGACAATATCCGACATAAACTTATGGGGAACATCGAAAAGTACCAAGTAGGGGATCTTTAGAGCTTTATTTGGTGGTGAAATATCGCCCTCTGAGTCGATTGTGAAAGATTGTGTCGATGATGGGATTCTTGCGACAGTATCCCTTGTTCCAGGATCGATATTTTCTACCATCTCCCAATATTGTAATACCAGTCCCCAAGGGTTTCTGGTAATTAAGATAGTAAGAACCATCTTCACTGCCCCAGCCGATTTTGTCAGCCACCAGGCTGCGTCACATTCAAGTTTGGAAGCAGACTCAGTAAATGCCGCCTCAATTACAAAAGATGGAAAATCGCTAGGCTTTCTGGTCACTGGTCGAAGCCCTCCATCCCCTTCCTTTCCCCTGCCTTCGTTTCTTCTGCCATCCTTTTCACGGAATCTTGCAGTCCCAATGAGATCATACATGTGACGTGTATGTCTTGGGAGGGATTTTATCTCATCTGTAATTATTTCCAGGAAGGTCCATGCTGGTATTTCATGGGTCAGCCCTGGCATCAGCTTAATGATCAGGGCTCGGGATGCGGGCTCGAATGTGAATCGCAATCCATTACGGATCCCCGACCGTGCCAATTCTGAGTCAATTCTGGTCAACAGCTCTTGATTGATGCCTCTAAACAGAACATAACAGCCGGTGTGGGACTTCAGGCACTGTTTTATCTTCCGATCGAGAATATTTATAAACATCGGCATCGTATAAAAGGTAAACTGTTCCTTTTGGGAGATAAGAGCCGAGTGCTCGTGGAATAAAGCAGAGGGAGTGATGCATAGATAAGCCTTTCCTAGACGCTCGGGGGCACAGGCTGGCATCGTGGAACCTGCAGGGGTGCTTGTGTCTAGTAGACTTGAGGACTTGCTTGATCGACTACCGGCATACACGCAATCAGACATATTTCCTAACAGAGTCTCCATCGGATGTAACAGGATTAACAGGACCAGGGGAAGAAGTAAAGATCGTTAGGAAATTTAGACATAAAAAAGTAGAAGGAGAGAGTAGAGGCAGTCTGTCTCAGGGCGGGATTCCAGGATATAGCGTCAAATTACTAACAAGGCAACACAGACGGCTATAGGTTTCAAAAAGACTGTCAGTGCCCAAAGAATATATGAAAAAATTATCCTTACCTCTGAATCCAATCGAAAAGCCACTATAAATCAATTATCGTGTTTGCCGTGCGCAGTTTTGACTGTTAAGATATTCCACGAAGACGGAACGGAAGGAATGGAATGGAGGGAAAGCAATCGGTGAATTTCTGTGAGGCTTACCCTCCCCTCTCTCCGGTGATTAGTAATTTCTTTCATTTTCTTCCACAATCTGCTTAGCGAAGGCTTAAATTGTCACTGGGGTCTAGTCCGGGGAGCCTCCCACTTGTTCTTGAGAGCAGCCCCGGGCAACGGTAACGGTCTCTACAGTACTCGTATGTATAGGGTGTAGGGTACATAGCGCATGGCTAGTGTGAATGCTAGCATGCGGAAGATTAAGATTGCGCAGACATGAAAGAAAGTTCAATCCCGTCAAACTCAGTTCATGATCCCTCATGGAATCCGGTATAATAGATAGTCAGACCAGCGCTGGTTATGCACTACCCTACACACTATACCGCTTGGGCAGAAAAGAATTAGCCAACCTTCCTACGAAAAATGGGGAAGCACGAGCACAGTTCTAACGTATCATGGAGTTGACGTTTTTCGTGAAATACAGTCACAGCTGACACCTCTTCTTAAAATTCGGGTGATACTCCATGACGTAAACCAAGATCAAAAAAAAGCCCTACCGGTATATGCCTAACCCACCTCCTCCGCTGAACCTCCACTCCACCGTTCCTCACCAAAGCCATCCCTCCCTCCTCTAAAATCCTTTCCGTAATCCCCCAGGAGCCGGAGGTATTCTGTACAGTACCCCTGGGCGGAGGAAGTCCCGTTCTGATGTGCAGTGAAAGGGCCTACCAAACACACATGTCCCGCCACCGCACCTATAATTCCTACAATACCCGTACTATGTCGTTGGCGGACCGGACGTCGCCGTGCGTGTGCTGTGCATTGAGGGCACTGTTTGCAGCGAGGTAGGTTAGTTCCGCTGGATACATTGTCGAAGGAGTAGTTATGGAAATGCCTAGCGGCGGGCGGGCTAGGTGCTAAGTTGGGGAGGATTTTGGGCCGTGCCGGGTAATCAGGAAGGATCTTGTTTAAGTGGGGGGAGCCCTGGTGAAACGTCAAAACCCCGATAACTCGCACAAGCCAGCCAACATCTCCCTCAACGCCATTGGTGGCAATCAAGAGACCATCAACGATCTTTTGAAGTTCATGGCCATACCTCTAATGCACGCGGAGGTTTGGCTCCGCACAGGAGTGGAGTTGCCTCATGGGGTACTTATTGGTGGACCACCAGGCTGCGGTAAAACTATGCTAGCAAACGCTATAGCTAGAGAGTTGAGACTACCACTTATTGCCGTTTCTGGATCATCAATCCTATCAGAAGTAGCTGGAGAATCTGAAATGAAGCTACGCAACCATTTCCGCGAAGCCGGGGAAAAAGCCCCTTGCCTAATATTCATGGATGAAATTGACGCCATTTCACAGAAGAGGGGCCACGCTGAGCAGGAAAGGGAGAGAAGAATTGTTGCCCAGTTGTTGACCTGTATGGACAATCTCTCATTGGAGAAGACTGGTGGCAAACCTGTCATGATTATTGGTGCAACAAATAGTCCCGAGAGACTAGATCCGGCATTGCAAAGAGCTGCAAGATTTAACAAGGAAATTTGGCTTGGTCTGCTAAATGAAGTTGAAAGAGAGAAGTACCACGCCAGATTTCTTTTAATGTTTTAATTTACTAATTATGGTTTCTATCTAATAGGATCTTGAGCGTGCTATGCAAGAAAATGAGGATAACCGGAGATTCTGCCCTCAAAAAATTGGCCCAAGTCACCACGAGGTTGACTGGAGCTGATCTAAGTTGTCTGGCCAGTCACGCCTGCACTGTCACAGTGGAAAGGTTATACGAAACCCTTGGAAACCTTCCAGCTGTTACTCAACCTTTGGGTGTAACACCGGTTCCCGAGTTTGGTGGCTCGGCCACCACAGGCACGGACCAAGTCGTCTCCCCTTCACTGTCAGTTCCAGTACAAGCACCAGTTCCGCCGGAGTCAAGGTCTACAGGTTGTTTTCAACGCTTCCGTCAGGCATATCCACATCGACTCACCCGAGAGCAACTGGATCCACTTTATATAACCTTTCAAGATTTCCAAACCACCCTCAGGACAATTCAATCTTCCAAGAGTCTGGATTTTGCCACCGTCCCAGATCTTTCCTCCGCGGATATTGGAGCGCTAGAGCCAATTAGGATTGAAATGTAGATGGACATTTTGCTGCCAATCAAGAACTCACAAATTCTGGCTAGCGTTGGGCTCACTGAACCGTCTGGTGTACTCCTTTGGGGTCCTCCAGGGTGTGGTAAGACCCTTCTGGCAAGAGCCACCGTAAAGAAGAGTGGGGCAAATTTCATCAGCATCGAGGGTCCGGAATTTCTTAAGAAGGTATCAATTCTGATTTAAATACTTCGCAATTGTGAAGCTACCAGCTGACCGGCATAGTACCGTATTAACTCACTCAATTGGACCTCCCGCGTAGACGTTCGAAGTTCCCTCTCTTGGATGGGGGGCGAGCGCACAGCGAAAACTGACCCGAGAAAAAAGAAAAAAGAGCTAGACCTTACCGGCAAAGGCAACTCTAACGTCCGAGCGCGAGGTCCAATTGACCGAATTAATACGGTATGTCGGAGAAGCAGAACTGGCTGTCCGTCAAGTTTTCTCACAAGCCTAAGCTTCCATCCCGTGTGTTGTCTTTTTGATGAATTGGAAATTCTAGCTCCTCGTCGGAATGAAAATTTTTCAGAATCCTCCTCCTGTCTAGTCAATACTCTTCTCACAAAATCCGATTGTCCCAATGATCGCAAGGGAATCTATGTTATCACGACGACTAATAGACCTGATAGGATTGACTTAGCAACGCTTAGGCTAGGGAGATTGGATAGCCTTTTGTTTGTTAACCTTCTAAACGCCGAGGGAGAATAGAGATCATGAAAACTCTTACCAAAAATACACCCCTCTCCAACGTCGATTTGAGGGCTGTGGCTGAGGATAGCAGATGTCAACATTTCAGGTTAGTCTTGCTTAATACACCTTCCCTTTTTCGCGCTGATATTATGGTAGTAGTGCGGACAGTGTTCCCGGCCGTCCGGAGCGGATAAATTGCAGGACGGCCGTCCTTGGGCTAGGTGGCGAGCCCTACAGGGTGAGACATGTTAGTTTAGGGCAAGGGGGTGGGCCGCAGGGGACGGTTGGGGAGTGTAGGGGAGTGTAGGGGGAGTGTAGGGGAGTGTAGGGGACTAGGGAAAGTGTTGTCGCGAGCAGTAGAATTGCTATTGAGTTAGTTGGTATTGATATGGGAATTGCGACGGGAACTACCACTATGTCAGGAATGGACAAATGGCAGGAATGGACAAATGGCAGGAATGGACAAATGGCAGGAATCTGGAACATTAGAGCGAGTATGGAATGTTAGAATTTTGCAAATATAGAGGCTGCGCTGGACTAGGAAACTTGTATATATTGACCACTGTTGTTGCTATAATCGATGGTAGCAATACAAGACGCTGTAAGGTTTGACTTCGAATTTCAGGAAGGACGGGGACCCATGAGTGATGTTTCATGATGCGGGAGCGATTTGTTTGGAAGTGCATGATTTCAGCTTGGCTGGTGCGGGAGGTCCAAGCGCTAGGACTATTGTCCCCTACAGTCCGTCGGGTCCTCACACCTCCGAGCGTAGTCTGTCTTAGCACCCAAAAAGACGGACTATGAGCCGCAGTCCGCCCAGTCCTCCCCCCCAAGGCGGACGGACTGGACGGCTGGGAACACTGGGTGCGGATCTCGCGGGACTAGTACAACAGGCCACAACTCTGGCTCTACTACAAGCCTTGTTCACACAAGGCGGTGAAGTTGAGGTGGGTGGGGGTGGTAGCAACCTGCAAACGGTGGTTACTATGGAGCATTTGGAAACAGAATTGGCGATATATCCCCCCCCCGTATCGGAGGATAGTAGAGATCTGCATGAGTTGGCGGCTAGATTTGCTCTGCAGGGGCGGTAAAAGCAAAATAAATTAGATCTTCCTCTCTGACACAGTAAATACAAGTGATCTTATTTGATGTAGGGAGGGTGTTTTGCATGCCAGACGTAAAGGAAAAGTGAGGCAGGCTTGTTCCCACCGGATCATGGGTCACTAGGCCAATGAGAGGTTCAATATATTTTTACAGTGGAAATCTGGACTGCGAGAACGGATAACCGTGAATTAGAACTATACTCTAAGTTGCCCTGTAATGGCTTAGATGAATCCCCTTTGAAACTGAAAAGGAGAAAAAACCGACTAAATTCTGGCAAATTCTGGGAGAATAAAACTAAACATTTTGTCCAAGTTGTATTATTTCTCCACAAATGGGGAGCAGCGGGGATAAGTTATGGAGGTGGCACGATTGGTGGTGTTCTGGTGTGTTTGACGGAGATGTTGAGTTGTATTGTTCTATGGAGGTTGCTAACACGGTTCACCTTAAGTAGTGGAAACTGTGCCTGTATCATACATGTGATTGCCATATGTCTCCGCACATGCCCTATACCGTAAGAACTCGAATAAACGATCCTTGTGCTAGGACGTTGGACTTGCCTCTCTCAGTAAGGTCTGGTGTTTTTTTCTTTTTTTTTGGCTCTCGGGGCAGATTTTTGGTGTATTTTTCGCCCCTTTTCCCGAGGAGGAAATTTCGGACTACATAGCACAAGGATCGTTTATTCGAGTTCTTACGGTACATCCGTTCATGCCTTGGAATGTTCGCCCGTCCACACTTCTGTGTCCCTTCATACATGTGTGCGCTTCCCTTTGCCGCGCTATCTCTGCTCCTAATGCAGTGCTCTCCTGCTGAGATTATTATACCATCAATAAGGGAGCCAATTTGGCCTATATACCAGTGCCTTGGAGTGGGATGCATCATTGGGGTAAAGCTCAGATCGCTCACCCCGGCTCCTCCACAAGCACACGAAGAATTTAATCATTACGGTTCAGTGCCTCTAAGGTGATCTGAGCGAAATCAGGGGGCATGTGGGAGCCCAGTAGGGACTTAATTGGATGCACGCATGACGGAAATAGGGCTTACCCCAGATCAATCTCCAGAGCACCCCGATTTATCACTCGGCTGTTATAAATAATTGGCATTGGATTTCTTGTTATTGTCTTCCATTGTCTTCAAACAATGGCTTTGTCGCATGCATTTCTTTCCTATCATCCCGTCCTATTGGGCTGCATTTTATGTGGTGGCGAGACATCGTCGGTTGGGTCCTGATTACCGGGCCTATTCCGTATTGGCTGGGCTCCTTACACCATTTAGGCCTGGAGGCGTATGCCCAGCCAGAACTCATGAGGCGTTATGGGCTGAAGACAGGAAACAAGTTCCTTCGCATGAAGGATGAGGCCACTAATGTTCTCTATATATGTTCGGCCGTTTGGCCCTTTCTTTTGGTTTAATGCAAGAAAGAATGTTACGGCGAGTTGAAGCTGCGCAAGGTCTTTACAGTTTCGCTTCCCGTATTGGACCTTATTTCAACAATTGGGGCCGTTTAGTTACCAGATGGAAGGCGGAACATACTAAAATTTCACTTTTCAGAGCTATTATATTCTCGATGACATCTTCGAACTTAGGTTTGTAAATCTTTTGAAAAGGCTGCGCATATTAGATTCGCAAGTATAATATATCCTTATTTCTGTTTTTGATTCGCAGCCTGTTGAGAGCTGTGGGTACGGTGCCTGAGCCTGGTAGGGCGTATTCCAATGTATCTTTCCCATACAAAAAGCCTAGTCAAGGTAAAGGAAAAGATATTATACAGCTCATTACAGCACTATCGGGGAATGGAATGCAAAACCGCAACATTTCTTTCCGCGAGTGATCCAGTATGACACTCCGAGCTGAAAAGAAAATCACCCTAGAGCAAGGGATCTTTCGAAGCCGGGAAAATCGGGCTTCCTCTCTACGACCAGGAATAGGCATGTGCGCGGGAGAATTTCCCATCGAGAAAATGTCGAAAATAGCAATCAATCGATAGGCCTGATTCTCGAAGAACATTGAAATTTATTTTAACCTACGACAGCGGTTTGCTTGCTTTTCCCGTTGGAAGAAGAAAACTCATGGCAACTTCCGTTCCGCTAGTTCCAACCCAGCCATGCGCTTTATCGGGTAACCCTAACCATGCCGAGTGACGATTGATGAAAGCAAGAAAACAGAAAGAAAACGAGGCGGGAAGACGGGGTGACCGATCGACTGTTGGTACTCGTAAGAGGTTCTCCCTGAGGATTTCCCGGGATGGCGCCGCCGGTTGTGTGTGCAGTTGAGTCATTTACGATAGGCTACGAATGGCTATGTATGATATCCCGCGAAAAGAGGGAAGGGGGTGGATAAGAGGTTTTCTAAGAGTCGAACCCCGGGGACAACGTGGCAAAGAGGGTGGCCTTATTCGCGGTCAATTGGGCCCTTGCTAAGGCAGCGGGGTACGCAATGGTGCGATAACAGCATTAGGGAGTCAAGGCTTGATCACTTGAGTGGAATGGGGGAGGTGAGGGTGGGGAAGGTGGGGCGAGGCTGGGTGGAGGGGTCCATGAGAAATGCAGTGCGGAGTACTCGAGTAGGGTACTCTTGTTAGCCTCCGGCACTTATTCTCAGTCGTTGGAATGCTCACCGCGAACCATGCTATGCCATGCCACCTTCTCTTCCTTACAGATTTAGCCTTCACGAGTAATCGTGCCATACCGGTACGAGTACAGCGCTCGTGCCTCGTATTATCCATAGCCCGAAGTTGGTATACACCTAAGCTAAGCTGAGCCGAGTTAGTTGTTGTATGGTGCTGGAAGAGTGCTGCATACTGAGTGAACAAGGAAAGGTTCATTCGGGCTGAGTAATAGAATGTTGGTTTGCCAAGAATAGTCGCATTTCAGATGGTGTCTACCAACTGTTCCTTGCCAAGGAAAGTAAGAGTAACTAACATTCCCTTGCCCTTGCCAAAGCCTTGAACCGCTTGTAAACCGCAATGTTTCTGCAAAAGGTCGAGATATTCCAATTCTCTGATTTAACCCCTAGCGAATCGCCCACTCCAGCACACAATAGAGCCGTGATTCTGATCGGAACGGTAGTCAAAAACTATCCCGAGGTCCCTCACTATGGCTGCTAGTTCCTGTGGCCTGCCTTATTTCTGTTGGGGTTTAGTTACTGGTACCGGTAGTCATATGATTGCCGCGGCTTGCGGCTCAATTGGACCCTTGTATGACAGATCACTCGCAGGCCAAATCCAACCAAACGCTGGCATGTAACCTACGTGTACCTGCGTGTGGACGCACCAGAAGAAACGGAGGGAGGGGCAAGGGGGAATAATAACCTTATTGCTCTCCTAATAAACTCTTTTGACTTGTCGGCTGGCCGGCGACTTAGATTCGACCACATCGCATATCGCACAAAGCCCTTAAAAAAAAAAAAAAAAGGACAAAAAATGTACCGTACGGCAATGCATACTTCTTGGCCAAAGGGCGATTCCGGGGAAAATAGAAACATCCTTCTGCCTGCTTGATTATTTTTTTTCCCGATTTTTTCGTCCCGTCTTGCAGGAGTGGGTTGTGTTGTTCGACCAATTACCGAAAGTTTATCACTCTTTCCTTAGTGGGACGGGGGGAGGGGAGGGAAAGGGGGAGGGGACGAGGCGCAGAATGTTTGTCCTAAGTTTTATGCTAGTATGAGGATTGTATGGATAACAGTCGTCGAGCACGGCACCAATAAGTTCACCGGAGTGGACTGCTCTCCCCTCACTTCTCATTCGCTCTGACGAGAGGTGGAAAGCCTTCCAACTAGCAGTGGCGGAACATTGGCCTCATCAATTTCATTCGATCTGGTCCGAGTATATCGCCCCTTTGAACCTGCGGTGCAAGAGCAAGGCGAGTTCTAAAGCTATTCACTCATTCATATCCAAGGGAACTCGCCCTTAATGGCTTTGCTCGTTCATTGGAGAAACTTGACAGCCCGTTGAATCCATTGATTCCTATCGTGGGGTCATCGTTACTCATTGATGAACACATGAAAGGTATCAATTGTATCATGTGCTAGCTATGTAGATAAATAAAACAGTATTTCTCTCGTTCTTACTTTCCCTCTCTCTCTCTCTGGTCGGCTCCTCCCGAACGAACTCTTTCGTCCCCTCGTTGGCAATTTAGTCGCTACTTAGCAAGTGAACAGAGTGGTCCTGGAGACGCTCGATATACTTCCTTGCGCCGGCATACTTTCGCTGCCTGTGTTCCCTTTTCTCTTTTTTTCTCTTTTCCTCTTTCCATTTCTTACCCATCCGTACTTTCTACTGAACTGTCTAAGTTCTGTCCCGAGCGGGGTATGATTTTTAATAGCCCCACTTGTTTCTAGGAATTGAGCTAAATTGAAAGCAGTACTCGATTTTTAAAACCTTCATTTTCCCCTCTAGAAAAGTTGGACTTTGGAAATTGTAATCATGGTAATACAATTCCTATTTCTCCCTAGGTGGAGATTGCACAATGCTAATTTAGAACAGGTAGACAATGATGCAGCAACGCGGATGCATAAGGTATGTTTCGGACACTCGGGTTCCCTCGGGAGCCCGTTTCCTAGGCAATCTTTCAATAACTGACATATCAATCTCTTCCCCTTCTCAACAATTAGCAACTTGGGTAGGTCTCTCAATTCCCCCAAATAACTCTCCAGCTCATCAAAATGACTCTCTCCAGCTACTATCTCTACATCTTCCCTGCCCTCCTTCTTGCAGTCGGGATCATCCGATCTCTCTACTACTCCGTGCGCAACGCCCGCATGAACTATGCCATAGACTCCGAATCCCAAAATCCCGTAGCATGGCGCACCTACCCCCCCAGCGCACTATCAAACTGGTTCAAGCGCACAATCCAATACCCGGCACTCTTCCGAGGCCGACACCGAAAGCCTATCGGTTGGTACACCTTCCCGACGCGCATAGAGACGATCCTGGTAGCGACGTACTGGCTACTGAACATTATCTTCCTCGTCATAAATCGAAACCAGAAGAGCCTCGGCGGGAAACATATCGACTCGGTGAAGCTCATTGCGGACCGGGCGGGGACGCTAGCGTTGTGGAATTTACCGGTGTTCTTCTTGCTCGCGGGTAGGAATGATTTTTTGGTTTGGCTGACGGGGTGGAGTTACTCCATGTTCCACGTGTTCCACAAGTGGATTGCGAGGTGCGCAGTGTTGATGGCTGTAATACATTCTTTGGCATATGCGATTTATATGTATCAAGGTTGGTATTCCTAGTCTCAGATATGCACTCCTTCTCTCCCAAAGAGTGGAGGGATCAGTAGGGTTAAGCTCACGGGAAAATAGTTGGACCCGAAAAACGAGGCTGGAATAGAATTTATTGGATGAACGGCATAGCTGTGGGTTTCACCCGACCCGTCAGAACCATGCGAGACTGTCGTGATCGCTAAGAGAATCTTAGGCAACGACGACGATGGGAGTAATCCTCGTCCTATCGCTATTCCCCTTCCGCAAGAAGGCGTACGAGTTCTTTCTTTTCTGCCATATCATATGCGCAATCCTGTTCCTAGTATTCCTATACCAGTACGCCCCTAGTTCTTCCCATATTCCAGATCACGTGACTAATTATTCTGAACAAAAGCCACCTAAAGCTCTCCAAGACAAACGCCTACGACGGCTGGATTTGGGCTTGCGTGTCAATGTGGGCCTTTGACCGCTTCGCCCGCCTCCTCCGGGTGATAATCCTAAACGCCCGAGCCTTCTCCTCCAACCCAGATAACCACCACCTCGCACGGGCGAAATTCGTAAAGGGGACCGACATCATTCAATTGACCGTGTACCCATCTGCGGAGGATGTAGGGTACTTCCCCGGGGCCCACTTTTTTGTCTTTCTGACAGGGAGCTGGAGGTTCTGGGAATGTCACCCGTTTACCGCTGCAGATTGGAGGCCTTCGGGACCGACGCTTACTGGGATGCCTCAAAGGTCGCCGTCGGGCGCGAGGTCACTATCGGAGTCTTTGGCGGATTCGCTGAATGGGTCGTTGAGTAAGGAGATTGGTGTTAGAAGTGGGGCCCTGAGGGGTGGTGCAGTGGTTAGGAGTGGGAGCGGGAGGAGTGCGAGGAGTGGGAGTGGTAGGAGTGGTGGTAGTGGCATTAATAGGAGTGGCAGCGGAAGAAGCGGAAGAAGCGGAATGACACGAAGCGGGAGCGGCCGAAGTTGTCGAAGTGCTAGGAGCGGCGTGGCAAGAAGCGGTAGCGGAAAAAGCAAGAGCAGCAGAAGCGAAAAGGATAGGAGCAGAGGAGGCTCAGGAGAGAGGACGAGGCTTAGAGGCGGAGAGCCAAGCCTCGAAGATCTCTGTGGTGGCGATCTCGGACTTCGTGGCGGCGGTCTGGACATTGAAGACGCCGAAGCGATCCTGGGCCTCCGAGGTGGTGACCTTCACAGGCAGAAGTCAAGGAACATATACATCGTCAAGCAGAACGGGAATCAGGGGAATATTTTCGTCGTGTCCGATACCGGAAAGGGTCGTCCCATCCTCTCCGATGCCCCAGGCGTAGGTGACATCGAGAGAACAGGCACACCAAAGGGCCTAGAACGTAGCAAATCCGAATCAACCCGCAAAGAGCTAGCGAAAGCAAAGATCGCAAAAGCCCAAGAAGTAGCACGAGCGAAAGAAGCCGCGGCGAAAGCCAAAGAAGCGATAAGAATCTACGAGTTGACAAAAGCAAGAGAACTTGCAAAGGCCAGAGCCGAGCTTGAAAAGGTCAGAAAAGCTGTAACCCCACCACTCAAGAACCCAGAAAGCGAGAAGAGTCCTGTCGCTCCCGAAGCCGATAGCGAGAGGGAAGAACTTCCTAGAGACCCCCCCCTCAAGAAAGAAAAAGAGCCAGCAAGGGCCATAAAAGAACCCCCGCCAAACCCGGAATCGTCGAAAAGAAAGCCGAAACGCACCCACTCCAAGACAGAAACCAAAGAAGAGCGCGCGGCAGCGCGTGAGAAACGGGCAGAAAAGCGGCGCAAGCGCCTCGCGGAAAGGGATGAAGAGTCCGAAACCGAGCCGGAAACCGGCACCGAAGACATCAACGTTGGCGTGCTCGAGAAGTACGTCCCCGATCTCCGTGGCATAAACGAAGACGACGACGACGTGGATCCGGAGAAATTAGCCTTAGAACTCGCTCTGGGCAAGGATGACCTAGATGACGAAGATGATGATGATGAAGGCATGTCCATAGAAAAAGAGCTAGAAATGCTTAAACAGCGTCAACGCGAAGAGGCAGAACTCCGCCGTCGCGCAATAGAACTCGAAGAGGAACAGGGCGACCTCTCCCAGATCCTCCTCACCGCGCGCACAACCGGCTCCGTAAACCGTCCACCGGGGCACGGGCGTGGTCTGCCGCGGCCAAAGCTAACATTCCTTATAAAGCCTAGAAAAGGCATGACAGCCACACTGGCGGGCATGATCCGAGAGAACGACGAAGAGCAGAGGCGTCGGGGCATCACGAGGATTAAAGAGTTGGAGATAAAGTGCCTTATCGAGGGCGCGTACGGGATAAATCGACCCATGCACCTGTTCGAGACCGCGGTCGTAATTGCCGGTGGGGTCGGCGTAACTACTATCCTCCCATATTTGGCGGACTTTGTCAACCGCTCGCGTGGAGCTAGTCCCGATAACCGCACGCTCACACGCCGGTTTGTCTTCGTGTGGACCGCGCGCGAGGAGGAGCTCGTTGAGAATGTCGTTGCCAAGCGGTTTCCCAAGGGTGTGCTCAATCGGGAGGACGTGAGCTTACAGTTGTACGTTACGAGGAAGAAGGCTGAGGGGGAGAAGAAGTTACCCGGTGTGCGCTATCGTAGGCCGAATATCCCCGAGATTCTTGCGACGGAGAGGAAGAGGTTGGTAGGGAGGATGGCAGTGCTTTCGTGCGGGCCTTCGGTGCTCGTTGACATTACCAGGAATGCGGTTGTGGAGTGTTTGACACAGGAGAGGAAACATGTGCAATATTTCGAAGAGAGTTATGGGTGGTAGAAGGGAAACCCTTGTTTGGTGTAAGATATGGATATGTCTGGGGGGCTCTGAGTGACGATTTATGATTGTGCATATGTTTTCCTTACTTGTTCCGGCTTAGGCCGTCGTCCCTTTCCCTTTCTACATAACCTGTAGCCCTCTGGGGACCCTTTTAAACAGTAATGAATGGATGAATATTTAACTTTCAAAACGAGGTTCAATACAGAGCCGAGTCAGGCTCTTGAAACACACCTCTCTCGAGCTCGTCTGTGGTGCCTCTAAGGAGAATGAAGGGCTACGAAAACGAGGGTAAGAGGTGTACACGATGTGAATAAAACCACTGTCTCCTGAAAACTTCATTAATCTACCCTTCATTGCCAAAGGGGACTAACTCTAACTTACCGAGTCCGAAAAACTATCCCCGGGATGGGCAAAGGAAAGTTTCTTTGCATACCCCAACACTCCACCAACACAGTGAATTGCTAAACACCCATTTGATATAATACCCTAAGAAAAGAAATTCCGCCAACGGCGGAAACCTACTCTAGAGTGATTTGCCGTGACCGCAGACTGAAACCTAACCTCCAAATAAACCCAACCCTGAGATAGATTGCACTCTCAAGATACAAACAAGGGTAGTGCCCGACCATCCCCGGACCGCTTACGGTTTAAGATGCTAAACCAGAACGTCTGGTACGATACTTCCTGATGGTAACTCCCATATCCCTATCGGGGACGTTCGAGCACACGAGTATCATACGGTACCTGAGGGTCTTGTTGATCTCCGAGGGTATGGCGCATGACGAAGCGGTACGATAACTTGTCCACGTTAAGGTCCACGTTAAGATCTCCAGACTACCGACGTTGCCCTAGGAAATTTGACGAAGCCCTGACCGTCGCAAGAACTACCGTAGGCGCGTCCGCGACTTCTGCTCTGCGTCCAAGTATACCCCCTCCTAAAGATCCACTTGAAGAGTTCCCGTAGAGACTAAGGCGACCCAACGAGATCGGTGGTATACCAAGTGCTGTCGAGAAATAAAGTCGATGCATCCGTCTCCCCCAAAACCTGGCCCGGAAATCCCCCAAGAATCTTGCTTGCACCTTGCCATTTCTTGCCGCCCAGATTCCCGCCTCTCGTATTCCTCATTCACCTCCTAGCTCCACACTGCTCGTATCCCATAGATCCACCTCAAGCATCACCCCTCCACCCCATACCACCTGCCCGGCAGCCCAAATATCGCCCTCCACTCAGTATAACTTTCTCCTCCGTCGCTGATCCATTCCCACCGAGAGCAAAAGATCCCCAGCACAACGTTCCATGGCTGCCTGTTTATACTCCTCACAACGCCTGATGGGCCCGAGTAAGTTTGAAAAACACTTGGTCACGTGAATCCCCTAGTATGAGTAACTCAACTTTTTGAGTTTTTAAACGAGACTAGACTAGCGTTGGCTGGTTGCACCATGAAGAAGCAAGGCTGGTTAACTCCGATAGAGAGGAAAAGCAAATAGCACTCGAGTACGGTATGATACTGGTAGCACCAATACAATAATATGAGCCAATACTCAGACAAAAGGATATAGTAGGGCCCCCACAGCGCCAAAAAAAAAAAAAAGAGAGAAGTGTTATTATTACATTAGCAGCCCACGGATTAATGAATGTAGGAAGGAAGGAAAAGAAAGAAAAGAAAGAAAAAGGAACCGCCGGGCATGATAGCCCAATATGTAAACCCCGAACTGCTGGATTTCCACCTCCGCTGCAGGGAAATCTCTAAATCCTCTCATACCCCGCCACCAATAACCACCGTTAGCCGCTAACATATGCCGTTCTTGATCCAGCGCCAGAAAGGAAGGTATCTCAATATTCCTGTCGCTTGCCTAACCAACGCATCGCAGGGATCTTTCTTCAGAATATCGCTCATTGCACGTGGGTCGAGAAAGAGGGTCTCGCTCCTACCGCCACCCATCCGAATGTGTTGACGAAAAATGGAAAGGAGAAAAATACAATAAATATGAATAAAAAAACGAAAACTTGGAAATCAAGCAGGACCGGTTTCATGCTGACTCCCCCGACTTCAACTTGTGATGACTGGCCTAGATAGTTTCGCGTAGGTAGAGTACCAAATAAAGCAACTGGCCACTTCCTCGCAGTATCCGGTCCTTGGAAAAATCTTATCAGATATCGTCTTGCCGTAATCATCCACGGCATACAAATCTGCTCCGTTGTCGACCAGCGTTTCCCAAATGGCGACGTGATTACGCACGGTTGCAAGGTGCAGAGGTGTTCTCCCGGAGACACCTCGTGCATTCACATCTGCGCCGTGAGCAATTAGAAGCTCGGCCGCCTCTAGATTTCCCCATATCACAGCGGCGTGGAGAGCCGTGTCGCCGTCAAAGATTTTGAGCTGGGTGTCGGCGCCTTGGTCCAGCAGCATAGATATCATATCTATGTAGCCGTGTCGAGTGGCCCAGTAGAGTGCTCCTCCGTCCCCATCTTCGAGAACTAGGTTGGGTCCTTGTTTTAGTGCGAAGGAGACTAGTTCGTTCTTTTCAGGATCGCTGGAGGTCAGATGGGACATGGAAAGCTCCCTGTCGTCGTGCTCAATCCGAATAATTGGCACAGAATGGCCTTTCGTGAGAATTTGGCGGGCCAGGTGTTCATTGCCGAGAGCTGCTGCCCAGAAAAGTGCAATGGAAGCATACTTTTCACTCAGTGCAAACTTTTGAAGCGTAGGGACAAGTAATCGGGAGAACCGACGGCACGTTCGGATGAGGCAGGTCAGTTCGTGAGGCTGTAGTTTCTCGGCTACTTCGAGGATAAGTTCATTTGGTAGGGTAGTCAAGGACATTTCAACCTTAGGATGTGGGTGGAGGAGGTGACGAGAAAGAGGTGAGTGTGTGAACCGAGGAATTGGGGCCTAGAATTATATAGTCGGGTATCCGTCAGGTGATGTCCCGTTAAAGAAATTATCCAGACGGTTGGAGCTATTGATTGACATCATCTGAGGCTGGCGCCTGCTGGCTTGTGTTTTTGTCGTCGACCAGAAGGCGGGGCAGATTGGTGTGGGGGCTGAATTATGAATGGTTGGTGCATGGACCGTGAACGAGGGGTCTCAGCCAACAGGAGGGTTCTATAAAATGTCTTGGCAAATGCTACTTTTGTATGATATAGTACCACTTAGAGCCTGTTTGGCGGCAACGGTTCCGTTCTCCCATACAAATGACCATTTTCCTTCCGTTTCAAACCGGAGAGAAAGTGACCTTCGCAGCAGGAACGGTCGCCCAACGGAAAGGAACCGTTGCAGACAAACAGGCTCTTATTATCATAGTGGGACCCACTGGTGGCCATGGTCAACCGTAGATTTACCGCCTCATCGGGCAGCTTGGTCCCATATTGACAGGGGCTTATCAATAAGATGAGGCTAATTGTCCTCAAATACCGGTAGCTTTAGACCTCGAGGCCTTTTACTAATAGAATGGGTTAAACCTACAGTAGACACTATAAGTATGATACCATACTCGAATCTCTGGGAAGGTCTTCTCGCTCTGGCTTAGGTAGTCAGCTTCCTGAGTGTGGCGGGCGTTGTATTTCAAGAACATTTGGGAGTACCGGCAGGCCCCTATTAAGGTTTGAAGGAGGGTTGTTAATTCTTAATGAGAATTACCGTATATCGGAAAACCGCTTTAAAGACACCGAAATAGTTTCGCCTTCTTGCAAGTATCATACTCCCCGCAATCTCTTCCTCGCCCCCAGAGTTGTGCACATTTGGGATCCCAAAACTTTGACAGGGTTTAGATCATACAAACCATCAGTCCAACAAGCCAAGACTCCACTTTGTGCTGGACTCATTTGGCACCTCATGCTACATCATCATCACCCTTCTGATTAATTTTCCGCCAATCCTTGCATCTGGCATAGAGTGTCTGAAAATGAGGCAGGGTATTTTTCGTCGGTCGGTAGTCGCTGAGCGATTGCCTTATTGTCAGATACGGTATTATAATGCACTTATTTCCAGATTGCCAACCTGCCGTTGATCACTTTATATCACTTATCCGGTTTCACCAATAGGTGACTGCTCGCATGCTGATTGGGCTAACTTTGAGTATATGCGGATATCCTATGGTGGTTGTGTGCAGAAATCGCTGCACGCAAAATTTCACCTGTGGGCAGGCCGTAGGCAGCGTTGCGCAGCTCACTGTTCGCAGAGGTGCTTATAATATTGTCCGCAGGGTCCTCAAACCGATTATGTGCACATCTGGTGGTGGGCGTTTTCAGTGTTAGAAATTTTGGAAAGATCGGCATTTTTCAGTTTATGTACTTACCCGTTTCATGTCAACTTGCCCACACAAAGATGGCCGGCTTATCACCACATTACCTTGTGATACATTACTTGTTTTTGCATATGTATGGAAGTCAGAAAGCCTATAGCGGCTACAGGCTTCTTGTCATTGTAGCACACCGGAACTCGGAAACAGCACAGTACTCGTACATGAAGGAAAAGGAAGAACAAAAAAATCAAGGAAATGATACAAAAACATTGGGCCCTGCTCGGCATGCCAGAAAAATTATATTTTTCTAACTTTTGTGGCATTTTCGTTGCAACTTAAATATTGCAGCGTTTCGCCTTTTTAATTATAGCTCAACCTACAGGCCGCCAACCAGACTTTTCTTTCCATCACAACTGCTAGAGTGGCAGCCACCATCCAGACACCAATCCTTTTATACCTATTAGTTAAAGGGGGTTGAGTGTTAGCAAAAACCAAGTTTTTGGGAAAAATAGCATTTTTTTATATAGTGGCTTGCCGGGCAGAGCCGAAGATATTGACTAGCACAATAAAATAACTTAATGCAAATCCCGGTGCTTGCTCGTCCCTAAATGGTCACCTTTGGATGTGACTCTGGGCCTGCATAGTTCCCTAATACCAATACTGTACTCACAGCTAGCAGTGTTTCTGGTACGGGTCGAGTGAGGGCTAATTTCTCTAATCAAGGCTCGTCCATAGTAACTCTGAATCAAATATCCAAGAAGGAAAAAGTGATAGGTCTTCCCCACAACTCTCATACGCTCCTATCTCCTTAGCGGTCAACGATATCCCCTAAGGTGAGTACGGAAATAGCTCTCGCCTCCGTAGATATTGTCTGGTAGCTGGTTCTTCTCTCAAATCTTATTCAACACCCCCAACCAACTCTTCCCTACGCAGTCATATACCCCAACTCAGAAAGGAATAAGACCACTCCCAAAACCCCCTTCATAAGGCGGAACTTGCCTCTATCCATCCATTTATCTAGCGCAAACTCTGTCGACCCGGGATGCAGTTCTCTCTATTGTGGTACTTGAAGTGGGGGTTATGCGCTAGACACCTGTGTGGTAGGCTAGGGTTTATGGAGGATCTCATTTATGTACGATCCTGGGATGGGGGGGTACGGGTTATAGGATTGTACCCGATATCCGAAAGGAGTAGGGTCCCAGATTGGCGGAGCCCCGAGAAAACCAGGCATAGCTCTTCTCTAGAGCGCCGCTAGAGAGATTCTATATAAGGGGAAAGATGAGCTATAAAAGTTTGCAGTAGCGTATCTGCTCTGGGGCAACACTCCAAATGCTCTTGGGGGGGACTGGGTGGAATAATCTCCCATCAACTGTCCCCGCCCTTGTATCAATTCCTATATGAACCGTATGCGGGCCAACCTCCGACCGCTCTCCTTCGATAGATTAGCAGAATATGTCCCGCTATCCTTTCCTCCCCTTCTCCCGTCTCTCAAAATTCTCCCCGCCCCGTGCAAAGAAATCATTATACATCCCCGTTCAACCATAGCACCAGCACGAGTACCCGGGCTATTTAGGGCTTTTATGTAACTAGCCTGACTGCTGATCGTTAGGTCTATCAATAATCATCGTTGGTCACTCGCTTTGGTTGGAACGTGAATGATAGCCTCGAGATATGCTATCAGTAGGATTTTAAGCCGGTAAGACCATTGGGGAATAAAATCACCCCCCCTTTGACCCTGCACAAGTTTGAGGCCAGGTACTACCGCACTTGAGCTTGCTAGCCGGATCATTCCCCTTATATCCCAGCGGAGCCCCTAGTGTGAGAGATGGTTATATCTATGTGCGGATTTTTTTGGCTAAGTCGCTGGTTTCACATTATTATTATCCTGCAAGATGAATTTTATCCATAATACCTGGAGGCGGGTATACAGTAGTCGGTCCGTTCTGGGGGGTTGGATTGAATGTGGTCGCCGGGGTCATTCGACAAGAGTGATTGGTGAAATTAGGGTCACTATCTGTCACTCGGCTAGTTCATAAATTGAAGCCCACGCAAGCCAGCAGCATTTCCACAGCATTAGGACCCTATACATCTCCTTCACATTTAATCAGTCCTTACACTACACAACCAGTTGCCGCCTCTTTAGTTAGGCTTGGTTTATTCTCTATGCCTCGGGGTCATCGGATGGTGATGCCTCTCATGGATTTCTCCCACGGCGGAACCATGAACAGGGGGCAATACTTCCGCGTACCACAACGCCCTACTTACAGTGTAAACCGATAATCTCTTCCTTTTAGTGTTAAGCGGACGATTTCCCTTATTGACAGAGGACAAGAGTTGCTAACTCTTACCCGATAAATAGGACATTGAGTGAGGTAAAATTACAAACATCAGTGTAAGTATTTGTTCCTGCAGCCATATGATGTGAAAATACCTAGCTGGCGCAGTGGTTAACTTGTCAAGAAACTATTAACCTCCTGTGCAAATTAGCAGGAGCCCAGGAGTTCGATTCCTCTCAAAACGAGTTATTATCGAACGATCCGTCACTTAGGGTAGGAGGCTTAAGGAATCCTACCCACAGGAACTGGGAGACTGAAGACCTTAGCCTTCTTCACTAGGGCTGTAGCGCAAATCAGACCTGCTGCGAGGTGGTAGAATCCGGCTCTAGACCTCACCCTTAAGGGTGAGGTCCGCGATCGGCGGGGTAGCAGAACAAAGGCCAAACAAGAATTTCTTTTTTCCTTTTTTCCCTTTAAATAAGAAAAAGTCACTTCGCTTCTATTGATCTAGAGAAAAAGACCAAGTGTAGATTCCAAATGCTATAGAGATTCTCGGGTGCTGCACCATGTACTAGTACTTGGCAAACTTGGCAACAAACCTTTCTAGATATCATAGGATCGCCTGGGAAATACACTACTGAAAAATGGAAACCTTTAGAAAAAATCAGCCCACCTTTGGCCCTTTATGGGATGGTGAAGAAAAATTCGGAGGTGAGCTGAAAAAAAAAGGGGGGAGGAGACCAATGTAACGAAATGGTAAGTTGCGCCAAGAACCCCTAGGAACTCACCCAAACCTTTACCAAGGTGCTTTCGTTTAATATAAGGGAGGGACTATTATGCTGGCTAACAATTCCCGTCCTCGTACGAGAACACCTGCCCTATTACTTGTACGGAACAGTACTCGTACTATATTTACTTGTTGTACAACCAAATGTGCTGCTCCTCTAAGCGCTGACTTAAAGTTACGTACGGTACTTGATATTAATACATCGTGAAGCAAATGCCAAGAAAGCCCTCCTGCCACTTATCTAATTTGATCTAGTCTAGTTCAGTACGAGCCCCTTGACTGCGAATGGGTCACTCCCGGTGAGACTAACGATGCTAAAAAATTTTTGCAACGGGTTCGGAGCTTATAGGATATATGGAGGACTAGAGTAAGGAAGAAAAAATTATGCCTATAGCTAGTTGCTTGGTATGGGGAAGAGTCGTGACTAGGTGTGTGGATGAAGCGGTCAAACATGTAGACTACGAGTGAGGAGGTTTATTCAGATCTATGTATTGGACAACCCGTAGAACCTCAAACAACTGAACAGTGTGCTATGTAGTCCTAGTTGCCTCCTCTCCTTTTGTAAGGTCTGGCTTTTCCCCCCTAGTCCTCTAGCGAGGCTGAACAACTCAACCCTCGCGAAATTTTTCGTCCAGAGAAGGGGATTTTGGGCAACCTACTACTTGTAGTATATTGTTCAATTAAGTTACTCGAGATTCTATAATGTCCATATTGAACGATCCACCACGGACGATATCCTAATACCGCCATAAGCGTCTGAGCTTGCTGCCCTCAGCGTCTCACACAACAATCCTGTTTTGCGCCACTAGGCTTAAACGATTTGTCAAGTTCTTGAGGTAATCCGGACCCAATCCGACCCAACCCAAGGAAGACTAATCTCCTACCCGACCCATTGGAAGGCTTACCAGCTCCAGACACTGCAAACACAAAACCCATTCAAGCATGCGCCAGACAAATCTATCACCACCACCTCAAATAGGATTACTTTAAATAAGCTATATACAAAACCCCAAACAACACCATTCATCCACGATATCCCCCTGAGTGTAGAAACCAAATCTCAAAGCTTCGTAGCAGCCTTGGTCTTGAGGAGGTTTGGGATGTTGAGGGGGAAGCACTTTTCGAAGAGGATTTTCTTGAATCTCTATATTCCAGGTGGTTAGTGATTACTCGATTTCAGGGAAGAGGAGAGGAGGGGCATACAAAGATGTTCCTCTCGAAAAGGCCAGCGGAACGATCGCCAAGTTTGCCATCAACACTGAATCCAAGTTCAACTGCAACCCCAGAATTGACCTTGAAGCCAGTCTTGGAAGCCGTGGGCTTCTTTTCGCAAACACCTTCCTCATCTGTAGAGTGAGTTAGCGGTGTACTCGAATTGCGGAACCTTTATCCTGGATTCTCATCTTACCGAAAGCAGCAATGAGCTGAGCGTTGACTACAGGAAGACCCATCTTGAGCGCAGCCTCAAGCTTTCCGACACTAATGACTTCAATTCCGAAGGTAAGTTTAGGACGAGAGACAGCGGCAACGTTCAATGTAGCAGAGCCAGAGTTGATATCAAAGACAGGGTCGAAAGTACCACCATCGAAACCGGTTGCCTTGGTCTTGGTGAGATCCGCCAAGTCGATAGCCACAATAGCAGTGTTTGGGAGAGAGGCACCAAGGCCGAAAGTAAAGTTTGCAGCACCGTTGATGCTGCACTCGACACCCACTTCGTAAGAAATGACAGCTCCAAGCTTGAAAATATTAGGAATTGAAATTCCGGCACCCGGGATTGGGAAGCTAGCCAGCTCCTTTGTCAAGTTAAGACTTGAGGGGAGATCTGCAATCTTATCGGCAACCTTCGCTTCCATGACCATTTTAGCACGGAAGTCCTGGGGGGATGCTCCAAGGGTCAAATTCTTGACGACGAAGTTATCGACTGATAGTCTGCCGGCGACCTTGAATTTTCCGGTGATGAAGCAATCAACACAGTCAATGACCAGGCGGGGAACAGTTTTGAAGACATCAGTGATAATATTGGTCCTCTTTCCTTCGGTTCCAACGCCAATGTCGAAAACAACTGTCTTATCAAGGTTGGCATCCCCAATCTTTTTGAAAATATCTCCAATATCCCCCAATCCATCCTTAACGTCATCTACGGTATCCTTAACACCATTCTTAATATCTTTGACAATATCCTTAGCACCCTTGGAAAGGTCGTCAATGAATCCACGAGCTCTCAGGAGCTGGGCAACATCGGGCCGAATAGACGCAGTACCGAAATCAAGATCAAAAGTGCCGGTAATATCCTTCCAGCTGGCAGGAGAAGCCTTAAGGAGAGTGGTCAATGTCCCTTCAACATTATCAATCCCGGTAATGCTAAGAAATTGTTAACATTGTCACCCGTAGAAATGAACAGGAATTAATACTTGTAAGCTTGTCTTTGATCATCCGGGCCACAGCCATCATGGTTAGCGATGAGCAAGAACGAGTATTCCGGTTTCTCATTGATAAATGACCACTTCTGATGAGCATAGTCAAAAGCGTCTTGAGACTTGAATGTCAGAGACATTTCGCCGTCATCTCCTTTGCAATCCACGGATGAAGTGAGACCCTCAAAGGTCTCCATCATGACAATTTGCTGCCCACCCGGAGCATAAAGCGTCATGTTTGCCAACATGATATTGCCATCTGCCCCCGGGGCACCGAAAATGAGCTGGGCCTGTTCGGCGGGATCCAATCGGGAAAAGTCGACATCCGCTCTGGGCTTTAACCCATTCATCGCATCAAAGATATCTGAATTGATTGGTCTTAGGACCGTTGGCCCTTCTCCCTCAGATCTTGGCTCCAAACCAGGAACCAAAGCATCAGGACTAATAGGCTTCAATTCAATGGCGGAACGACCCATAACTGCTGCCGAGGCCAGCCCAAAAAGGCCCCCAAGAATTGCGGTGTATGCTGAGGCACGCATATCTGGTTGAATATTTGGAGATTCAGAAGTAAATAAAAAGAAACTAAATAATCTCAAAGAATAACTTCCTGAAGATATTCTCAAAAAGGCTATATGTCGTGAGAAATGCGACAGTGAAAAGAATGAAGCAGTTTGTGGGCCAAAGCGAACGTAAGGCTAGAAGAGACCGCTAGGGTATAGAACGAAAGCTGTCTGCTCTGGAATGAATAACGTAAGATCCCTAGGAGGTTCATTCCTGTTATATATGCTTAAATTTAAAACCACATCTTTATCTTTGAGCCCCATCGAAATACGAGAAAGGGGTACTGGATCCCCAGTGGGGTAGTACACGTGAAGATACTTATCGTCTCATGTTGTTGTTAACCTTACTTTGATATCCTTCAATATTAGGCGCTGGCCAATCTCTGCGGTTAGCAACCCAGATCTTGGGGCGCCCGCACCGTACTGGATTAGTAGCCGAGGCTGACTCGACCCGTTGAAATTGAGTTGAGCAACCCCAGCCGCCGACACTGCTTGGTCTGTGTCGCCCTCCGAAACTCTATGAAACGCAGTGCAGGGCCTCCCGTGCTGGCGCAGCCAATAATACGGGCCTGCCAAGCCCAACCTCGCCACCCGCTCTCATGCGCTTCGCTCAAGAGCAGGCATATCCTATGAGCACTACCTGCAGCTACCTAGAAAATTGGCCCACGATCCAAGTTTCGCTCGTACTTGTACTATACTTAGTAGGCTAGAAGCACTGTACCCGAAAAGGAACGAGAATCCTCAAAAGATACGGAAAACAATCCATGCGTTATCTGAGCCATTACAGACCACGATCCTTGTTTTTAGACTCCTTGCTTTCCACGAGTAACATTAAAATTTCTTTTCTATCGTATCCAGATGTTTGTGTCAAGGAACGTTAGAACAAACTCTTGACATTCGGAATTTTATGCAAAACCCTTAATTGCTGGACCGAACCCAGAGGAGAAGCTGCCAATTAGATACGAGAGTTAACCGCAGATCTTTAACTAATTTAGTGGGCGAGTTCGTATTGGAGATTCCAAACTCGGCCGCATCACAAGGCCTCTACTGTAGGTACTTCATTTATTCGGAGGCACAGCTTTAATGTTATAATTAAAAGTGCCCTCGAAGACTACCGGTACCGGTACTAAGCGTCTCGATTTAGGACCACACTGCGGCTGCTGTCGTGCAGATTCCGGAAACCCCGCCTCTCAGGAGAGTCGGCAGCCAAAGTGGTTGCGGGGTATATTGCGCTTCCTCGCGCAAGCCACGGTTTAGTCCAGTCTCCACTCAGCGATAAGATTCACTGAGAATCACTCGGCAGAGTCCTTTGGCTCTTCAGTCTAGAGATGCAGTCTGCCGTCCACCTTGTGATGAAATCCCGACCCGATTTGGTAACCCTTCGAGCTCGAGGTGCTGTAAGTAGGGGCACATAACCACCCGTACCAACACCCAACCTAGAAATAACTATGAGAAAGAGATAGCAAGGTTACCTTGGGAGTACCCCCACTGCAGGTGGTACAGTCGCTGAACTCCGGTGTGCTCCGTAGCCAGTGCAAGGGTTAGCCCAGATATCGGGATACCAGGTTCAGTGATCCACTACAACCTCGCGTTATTTCTAAGGTTCACTAAACAGGCTTTCAGGGACAGGAAGCGGGCTGGCCGATATCATTTCCGGAGCTCCGCTTTTTCATCTAACGGCGAGATCGGATATATTTCCATCAGAACAAAACGGGAGAGCATGTGCGTATTCACCACACCCGGCGCGACAAAGGATCCATGGCCCCAGCCCACGTTCCATTTCGATAGGTTATCTTACATATCGTGCTGTGACGTACTAGTACTTGTCCCAGGCGAGAAGTACTCGAGTATCCGGGAATACGAGTTGTGGGCTTGTGATACGCCCGGGTTTTCTATCATATATTTTGCGAATCCTTGCTTCGGGATACTCCTTGCCTGGGAGAGGTAATAGGATGCACGTGTACGGTACATGTTTAAAGGGGCGGTCTGGGTCTGCACTTGAGTTTTGCCCATAAGTGAGATTGAGAAAACTAGAAACGGATTGTAGAAAAAGCAAGCTTCAAACCAGTAGGAGTGAGACATGAGTCCAGCGATCCGCATAAGGCGCGGGGAAGATGCAGTAGGAACTAGCCGGGAACCAACATAGAGGAAATATAAATTAAGGAAATATTAGAACCACCCACGGGACCCGCCTTGAACTGTAAGTTCTACGGTTGTCGTTTTCTGGTTCCTATTCATAGGGCTCTCTCACATGAGATCGTTTGCTTGTCTAAATGTAACTCACGGGAGAGGGGATCTATAGTGTACAGGTCACCTCCGAGTTCCAAAACGTGGGTGCCCATCTAGAGACCTTAGAGAGCTCTACAGAGTCTAGATATTAATATAATAATCCGGATTTCATATTGGAACCCCATTGAGGCAAGAACTTGGGGCTCTTACTTTGGGTTCAAGGACATACGAGATGGAGTACCGTAGGAGATTGCCGTAGGTTCCCCCGCTCACTTCGCCGTTTCCCCAATCAATGTCGAGAATTTCCCCAAGTGGAAGGGGTTTAGAGAAGTTCTATACAAACAATAAACCAAGATGGTAGGTAGGTTATATGGTTGTGTCTGGTGATTAACCTGTATCTAAAACGTAATGACCTCCCCTCGGATTCCCCGACTCCTTCTGACAATGCCACTCTCGAAATAACTCCCTCTAGACTTTGATAACTACCGCCAAAATTACCAGCGAATATATGAACTATGGCATCCCCGTTTCGGCAACATTATTGAACTACAAGAAACATCTCGCCATCCCCATAGCGGAAGCTCAAAAAGGGCCAGCAAGAGGAGACTAGGGGTAATATGATTCTAGAGAGGCAAGCCGTCGAGAGGGAAACGTTTAACGGATCAGGAAGTTTGTTATATCCATTTGCCGCCTCACTATGGTACACTCCTTTTCATCTTTAGGGGAAAAAAATGTTCGTACGCTCTCCAGGAGCTAAGGAAGCCCCAACCGGCTCTCCCGGTATAGTACAGTACAGAAACACCGCAAAACCCCCGTCAGACTCGATATGACTAACTATGCTTTACTCAAATCTCACCATTTTTTTCCTCAAGTTCCACCAGAAATCGTGGTCTATAACCAGTTCGACACGAAAAGGGTAATTCTCTCCACATACGCCACAGGTACTAACAGTGGGGGATGCGAAGATATCCATCCGCTAACTATTAGAGGGGTTTCGGAACGATATCTTAGCTTAATTCTAGCGTGTTGCAGCCACAATAGGTCGAGAGTTAGAGTTGCGGCCTTAGTTAAGAGATGCCGGACTCTTAGCTCCAGCTAAGATAAGTGTAGAGATCCCGAATTTGTCGGTACCGCACAACAAACCGCCATCTACCCGTACATAATCTCTCCAAACACCATTTAATTGACCCAGTTTCTGCATAAAAGAAACAGATGCATTTCCTGTGCCCATCTTGCTTGGTTCTTTTAGCCAAAAAAGAAACATTGAAGTAAGAATTGGAGATATTGTGTTTTGGGATATGATTTTGTCAGGGATACAAGCACAATGTGGTCATTTTCTCATGGTTTATAACCGAACTTAATAATAAACGGTCCAAGTGTCTGATTTTTCCCTATAACTCCAGAACCCCTCTTGTCTCTTCTCCGAAATCCCTCTATTGTGGGAGCACTTTGTGGTGTTGTGATGGGATTGGCATCGGAGACTAGCGATTATTGTGGTATCTGGGATTGGGGGCATGCACGGTATGATGCGTTGAAGAGCATGATGACTCTAGAAATCAGCGGTGAACCACTACCCCTCTCTCATCTATTCCTTCCTGCTGTGGTAATATTATGATACAACGCACAACTACTTTATGTCCTTTCACCGGGGCCCAGGAAATGATGAGGCCAGAACCAAGGAACCTTGGAATTATTTGATCGTTTGTTATGCGTGGGTTTTATTTCGTCCCTATTTCATGCGGCTGGTTACAAGCATCATTTAAATTTAGAATCCCGGCCTCTACTTAAGTAGTCCTGCACCTTTCCGCCACTAGCGTCAGTAGCTCTGAGGATGAGCGGGGATTTTTGCTTGCCGGCTGAATTGTATGAGGGGCTTAAAGGCAGATATTTAAAATTTATAATATGATACCAACCAAATTTCGCGGGACAGAGCTAGCAAAAACAAAATAAGGACCTCTTGAATAACTACCAAAGACAAAAAACCAGTTTCCTTAGCTCATGGCTCCTTGCGTTCACCTTCCGGCTCCTTTTGTAGTGAGGTGGATTTCACTAGTGTGTTGAAATAGTTCTTTCTAATACTGTACGAACCTAAACAATCAAGAATGACGCTAGGACGTCCAGAATTTCCGGCTTTGGGCTAGGGGGAGAAAATACAGCGAGAAGATTCTCCTTGAGACACAGGCCTTGCTTGGAGAGGCAACTCCAACGCCCTAGCGAGACTCTCGATTGTTTCGATTTTTACGGTATCACAATACGTATCATACCGTATGCCACTTTCTGCGCCTTCGAGTACGGCAGAGTCAGTCAGTATTCTTTAACCTTAGTTTAAAGCTACCCGAGTTCGACTTACCCCGCTTACCCCTTGGCCCATATCATTGCTCGATCAATTGACCAAATATCTAATTTTGTTCTCATTTGTTTTCACCTATCTTCAGTATAGTTTCCTTTGATTTCTTTTCCACTTCACTAGTATGTTGCTATTCAGCTGCATAATTAACCTTGGCACGATTACTGGTAGTGCAGTTCTCAAGTCTCTCTCGCTTGAAGTCTCTGATAGAATCGATCGTCCAATCTCCTATAACAGATTGAACCTAATCGCACCGGATATCGCGATGATCAGATAACTATCCCTGCCAACAGACGGCCCCTGTCCTCTACACCAGGTTTGACTATTAGAGGGATTTCGGAGCACAGAGTTAGGGATCGCTATCTCTGTGACAACAGTGTTTACAATGGCAACAAGCGCCTGAAAAATAGGGATTTCGGGGATTCTGGAAGAGTTAGCTGTGATGTTTGCCTGTTGCAACATGAGTTAGGGCAGGCTGCCATTGTTTAACCTCACCAAAAAAATCCGGCATCTTCTAGTTAATATCATATATTCGTAACATACTAGATTAACTAAGCAAACTTTAAGCGTATCATACAAGGGCCTATCATACCATGAATTCATGATAGACCCTTGTACGAGTACATTATCTCTTAAGTGAGACCTGAGCCCTAACCTGAGACTTGTTGCCGTCGCAATAAGCTCTCGTAGACCTAACCAACTTTCTTCCTCCGAAATCCCTCTATTAAACTCGCGGTGGGGGTTATGTCAGTTCCGGGCAGCTTCCGGTTGTCGTCTTCGTCCGGACGGGACGACTGGATTCGCTGGTTCCGGGGTTATGTCGGGAACGCAGATACGCAGGGGAACTCGGTACAGACTCGAACACCCAGAGTGACGTCAAACGTTAATTCTTATTCCTACACTCACTGCGTATATCTCTTCCCAACATTACACAGGAACCGACATAGCCCCCGCCACGAGTTTAATGGGGGGGATCTGCACAAGCGTTGATCCCACCACCTCCACTCTTTCCTTTTTATTGGCGGAAGCTTCCTCTCTCGTTCCTCCCTCCCATTTCTTCTCTTTCCCATTTCCTTTCCCCGTTCTGTCAATACGGTACCGTAAACTGACCTCAGCCCCTGCTTGAGACAAAATAAAAAGAAGAAAAAGTCAGACCTTACCAGCAAAGGCAACTCCAACGTCTTAGCCTCGGATCCAATTATTCGAATTCTTACGGTATGCGTCTCCCTCTTCGACAGATGCCGATGAGGGCTCAGGGGAGACGTTTCTATGATCGAGTATCGTATGTCACAGCAAATCAAGCAATCGGCAAGAAAGCCTTTTCGATCTGTGCCAACTAAGGGGAGGTTGGTATGTTGCGCTACCCATCGCTATTGACTTTTTCTTTTCTTTTCTTTCTTCTCCCCTTCTTTCTTTTCCTCTCGCTTCATTTTTTTCTTCTTTCTTTTTGATCTTTTTTTCCTAATTGCGGTTATAGTGGGAGTACGGAACTCGGTGCCTTCGCTACCGTAGGCTTGCGCCCGAATTCGCAAAAACTCAACGTTAAGCTCAATGGCCTCTCCTCTCCTCCAACGGGCTCGCCTCGCACGATCAGTGGACCCGCGAGATAGCATAGATGAGGTCGCCTCCTCCTCCTCCTCCTCCTCCTCCTCCTCCTCCTTCTCCTTTCACGTGTTCCCCGGCCCGCGGAGTTCCTTTCCCTCCCCATCATCGCCGACGGTTAGAGAAGCGAGGTTGCGTGGGCGGTAGGATATGACATGGCTGACCGACGCCCGGGATCGGACGGGGTATCGCGTTTAAATTACCATTCGCTCTGTCTTCGTTATCGACCCGAGGAAGGGGAGGAAGAAGATTAGACTTACTATGAGCTACTGTACATACCCTGCGTCCACTGGGGTGGAAAGGAATACGGCGGAGGTTTTTGAGGGTGTGGTCGACTGTCTGCCGACCAGTGATAAGAATGGGGGTAGGGCAGGATGTTTATTGTTCCGCCAACGGTTAAGTTACTATCATACCGAGGATGCTAAGGTGAAGTTTGGGGAGAGGGAAATGTTAGGGTGGTTAAGCCGTAAGTTTTTTTCTTCTTCCTTGGCTTGCATTTTGTTTCGATTTTCCTTTTTTTTTGCTCCGGGAAGAAGAGTAATTTGTACAATATTTGGGCGTAGATATATACTTGAGATTCACCACCCTGGATAAGTAGGGCGCCCACCCTGTTGTTATCCGGGATGTCCCTTGATGCAGTAAGTCGGGTAAACCAAATATATACTTTTGTTGTATCGAATTATCCTTTGTTAACGATGAATTCTTCAAAAAAAAAAATAACATCATAGCCGGAAGTCATTATTTATTAAGTATGATAGCTGATTTCGGCATATTACCAACACCTTTCATGTTGGTATTTCTCATTTTCGGCGGGTCTCAAAGTCAGGGGACCACGCGCGCCTTTATGGATTTCCTTTATGTAGAGCCGCTGGGAAGATGGCTACTCGCTGGTTGGGGTTCACAAGCAATGAGCCGTATTCACAATTAATCACTCGTTCATATGAATCATATCCATGGCGTGTTTCTAGCTAGTAAGAAACGCCAAACGGTAATAACTAGCAAACAGGTTACCGCTCTTGTGTCTCCCAATCACTTTCTGTGAATTGGTGCCAAAGTCCATCCATGCCTAATGGTGAGCCCCTCATTAATCTGCGCCACCCAAGCCTGCGAGTGAGGCGGTTAGCATGGGGCATTCTCGGCGGAGTATAATACGGGACACATACCAGCTACAAGTGCCAAGTACCAACTTTTACTCGCTCCAGGATCAATGTATGCATTGACAAAATCGTTGCTGGTAAAAAACATCCAGCTGCCTTTTGGGTCGAAAATTGCCCTGTTCGCTTGTAATATACCATTCCATCCCCCTTCGTTTTTATCCACTCCATTCGAAAACCAGGTCTCCCATTCTTCTCTGCAAAAGACGGGGTCGCGGTACCAGGGTGATATAGGAGTGATCGGTATCATATGTATTCTAATCAGATCGTCAGTTGAGTGTGAATGAGGTGGGTTGGAAGGGTTGGTACCCTTGGATGCGTTCCTTGACATGACCGAAATATGTCGTGTGGTCCGCCTTATTTTCAAACAACTACACAGGACACATTAACCCGGAAAGCCCAAGAAGAGGAAAGATGAACACACAATTCCTGGAACTTTGTTTTTTATGAAACCTGGAGGATGGTTTGTATTTCCTTTCTTCAGTAGAAAGTATTGATTAAAGCTTCGCTTCATGACACTCAACATCAAATCGGCCCGGGCTTCCATCGATTTGTCACCAGTTACCATGCCCCAAAGCTTCTGGGAATATCCATAATTCATGTCTTCGCTTGAAGACTCTTGGTCTTTGCCATCTGCAGACTCAAAAAGGCCTTTGGCCCAGGAGTGGCCATGGAACCAGTCAAAAGAACGAGACTCCGGAAAGTAGGGGTCCAATGTGCTCGGGTTGGCCACGTCCCGTATGAGGAGATTGACCCAGTCCCTATTGCGTTCCAACCAAGGCGATTCCCCTCTGTTTAAGCTCTGCTCCAGCCGCACAATGACTGCGGCGGTGTATACAAAGTATCCGTAATGGAAGTGGTGGTCGTTATACATGCCGTTTCCGAAGTCTGCCATCTGATCTTGCTTAATTGCACTGGTAATGATCCCCTTCCAAGTTTCTAAGGTAATAATATTTGTTAGTGAAACAATTCAATGACTGACATGAACATTTAGAAGTGATACCATCATATACGAGTGGAGGATTTTGACGGTTATTGACATAGGGATCTAAGGCGGTGATCAATTTCCCTAGCGCCTCTCGGGTCAAGTTCTCTTTTTTCACAACGTCGTGCGCCAATAAAGCAAATTGTGCCCATTTGGCAAAGGCCTAAATATCAGATTAGCCCATAAGTTACCACGAAGGTTTGGCCAAGGACAACCTACCTTCCCGCTAAAATACATGCTATTCAGATTCGTTTCGCCTATGATATCGCTTTTGCTCTCGTTGACTAATGTTCGTTCGATAAGTTCGGTCGTAGGTTTGTTCGGCTCCCGGCCACCGGCGATCAGCCAGGTAACGTTTGTAGGTAGGTTTCGCTCAACCATTATCCAACTACATCCAATGACAGCTTCCATAAGGCCCTTCGTTGGGGATTGCAGCTTGAGGCCGGTTCTTCCCCTTGTTGTATTGTCATCAAAACTCGCAATATGATGCGGCAAAGCATACATCAATGCATTTTTGCACTCTTCGTCTCTCCAGCCTTTAAACTCAAATTTGTAGCTTCCGACATCTCCAGTCACACCCCCCGTCATTTCAACCGTAGCCGGGTACACACCAGCGGCTAAATCCGTAATTTCCTCAAGACCGTACTTCTGTCCCTCGGCGTCCGCTTTGGCAATCTGTATGACTCCTGTGAACTCACGAGATCCTACTAGCCCTTCTCCAGGATTATAAGTGAACTCTGGTGACTCCGGCCCGGTTACTGGAAAAACATACAGGAGCCACATCCTTCCATCGGAAAGACCTAACCTCCACTTTTGTGCTCCGTCACGGGGGCCTGGAAAGGCTTCTATTTCGACGAATTCGAAAGATGAGGAAATAATAGGAGTCAGCTGATCATACCTCCCTGTGACAAGCCCCATACCCTGAACTAGAGGAAAGGCTATTTTGTGCCCAACCGGCCCAAATTTATCGGTATTTGCATGCAGGTTAAGGTTGACGGAGCGACTATGTGGATTAGTTAGAGAGACATTCGAGCGTCCCTCAGCAAACTCTTTGGCCGAGAATGTAATAGATGCGATGCCAATAGGAGAAATATAATATTGGTATGGGTCAGCATTTGGATCGGGCCCTGCGATCTGTGATTGTCAGATACATAACAGGTGCCACGTATGAAGGAAAAAAGATAACACTTACGAATTGATGTTGCTCTGTATGGGAGACGCTTAGGCCGGGTATCCTGCCCGTCTTATTCCACCAGATCATATATGGCAATGTCCAAACGCCCTGGGTTTGGTTACCGAGAAAAAGGTTTGAGTAAAATCTTCAAGGGGTTAGCTATTACTCTCGGTGCGCATTCAATAGCCATTGGCGCACTTGTTTGTAGAAAGAGGCTCTTTTGAGCTTGTTTTTGGGAAAAAACTCCGAGGAACTGGATGCCCGGAAAAACTCTCGAATTGCTGACTAGGAGGCTTTGTGGAAATCGGTTCCCCAAAGAGATTGACCAATCTATTGTGGTTAAGGCGACGGCTTTGATTGTAAAAACTATACATTGTGATATTGGGTAGTCGATGCCTGGTTGTTCTGACGTGAAGTCGGGGTCGAACGCCGGCACCGAAGTGAGCGTCGTGTCTGGCTTGAGTGGGAAGAATAAAGACTGATAAAAAGAGGAATGCGGGTGGTAATTTCCCGAATCCGTTACGCGTGGATGTGGGAAGTCTGTATGACCCGGAAGAGGTGATGGGAGTTAGAATGCCGAGATTGTTCTGAGATGGACAGCGCAAAGGAGAAATAATGCAATGCAAGTAAAAACATAAGGCAACAACATAGGTAGAGAAGGAATTGACATGGTGGAAAATTGCATGATATTTTGCTCTGGGCATCTTCTCGCTGGATATTGTTGAAGATAGCCCTATTACCTCTATAAAGGCTTTTAGATAGATGGTATAGACCTGCCGCCCGATGGGAGTAAAAACAGCAAGGTGGTAAATCCAGATCCCCTTTGAATTTTGGAATAGCTGTAAATAGCTGCGGAAGTCGTAGGGCTCATCTGGGCGTGCGCAAACCAGAGCAAATGGACCCCCACTATCATGGAGCGGGATACATCGGTTCCAGACTGATGTATTTCAACTGAAGAAAAGGGGAAACACAGCAGGCGTTGCTACGGTAATCAGGCCTCGGTATTTCGCCCATGAGGCCACGGCAAAAGCTACCGTGCGGGTACAGTGCCGGTATACTATGTGTAAATAGTAACCCCTGTGGTTGTACTCGGGTAAGGTCGATCACGAGTGGATGTTTCAGAGCGGGATGGCATCTATGATTAACCATGATTGGAAAATTCGGAAATGATTCCTGATCCAGCCAAGCGGATAGGATGACTTCAAAATAGAGAAGGAAATACACACTTTGCTGGAATGAGAGAGTTAATGGGAGGGATTTGGGCTTGGAGAGCGAAAATCAACAGAGTGAAAAACTGCCAAGCCTCACCTTCTAAGGCAAAACCCTTGATGGTGCGATGAGTCTGCCGCGACTTATAAGCTAGGATAGAGCGATATTTGAGTGGAGTTCTCGGGGAGGGTTTTTCCTTTTCCTCTTTCCTCTCCCGGAGGTTAGGGAGTCTCGTCGGGCTTCTTGGAGTTGATGCAGTAGCTGTACTAATAGGGCGTCAGCTTTGTTGCTCTCGCCTTGGTGGAAACTTAGTGGGGCGGGCAGTGATGTTAGCATAAGCTTTGCTGGTACGGGCAGCGGCGCGAGACGCGGTGATGTGATGTCCCGAGATCCCTGACTGACTCGCTTAGGCACCCAGAAACCCAACTAATTTTAGCGCCTTCGGAAAATAAACATATTATTGCAGACAACTCACGATGGCAATGAAAATTATCTTTTGATGGAGATACCCAGAAGCGAAGTACGAGTAAAAGGGAAAGAATGTGTTGAGCAGTACTTGTACGATTCCTCATCCCTGATGACTGCCACCCGAAATGGTCCTGTGATATTGCCTGTACGAATTTTATGTACTCGAGTGCAGTACCGGTATTCTGGTGGCTTTCTGGACATTTTCTTGGTATGAGGCAGTGTTTGCGTAATGATAGGAGGATAGTCCCCAAGCAATACTCGGGTACGCGTGCAAGTAAAATGGCTTTGTAAGAAGAAAAACAGGAGGAACTAAATTTATCTACAAGCCTATTGGAAATCAGTTAATCCTGTCCGTCATGCTTTAGTTTCTTTTGTTATATGCAAGTGCGGAAGCACGGGAAATATGTTTCCATTGATGGACGGGAAGGAGCATAGACTGTTAAAGGAACGCACGATGGCGAAAGGAGATGAAGGAAGAACAAGAGTTGAGGCATTGGATCAAAGGCGCAGGAGAGCAGAAGTCTTTGTGATGGATTTCTTTTGTTCAGAGATTACGCAGAATGTTTCTTTCTTTTGTTTTGGAACATGGAGGAAAGAAAGCGGAGATGTGTGATGATCAATGGAAGGATCAGACGTTGGTTTTGTTTTTGATATATACTCCCTACCACTATTTCAGCAAGCAAGGACGAATGAGAAGACGTTGCGCGCTATCCATCCCAGTGCTATTCGGTGACGGATATTTGGCCATTTTAAATAAAGCCCGGTTCACATTGAATATCCCTTATTTCCCATCCTTGTAAGTTCTCACTTTGCTGAAGAGCCCCAATGTTTCCTTCCTCAATAACAGAAACCAGCCCACGACAATTGAATTGTACCAGGTTGTGCCATCAGCTAATTTCACCACACCCAGGCCTTTCGGAGCGCCGTGCCGGGCACATTGGCATGGTATTTTACAAGGCACTTCAAAGTGCCGACAAGGCTAGTTATATACCACTTCCAGCCCCCACTGAACCGGGCTCAGCTTATTTGGGCAATCCCTTATTTGATGACTTGCCGAAAAATCTGACTACTCCATAAACGTTCTCTCAAGGGCACTATTGGCCTGCCTATCCCCACTACCGGTATACCGGGCCTCGGATCGATGCTATCCCCTGCCTCAACACAAAGGTAAATTTAAGTTGAGCCTGTAACCATAGGAAGAACGTAAGCAATCCGGTAGTTAAGGGAAGCGTAGGGCTAGACCGATGCTACCCGGCCCCGCCAAAGTACCGGAGTTACCCGACTATCAATTATAGGTATCATAGATGTGGAGTTTATCGAGGAAAAATGTTGGTGTTTGCTCCAGTGAGGGAAGTGGATGGGAAGTATGGTAAAAGATACTTAATGGTACAGTACGGCCTTCCTTTCCGGTGGCTAACGGATGGGAAGGGGTATTAAAACTTTGGCTGTTGAGGGCGAACGATTAAAAACCCACTTTCGGATTTCAGCCTACTCAGTGGAAAGGACTTCGATAGCAAGACCTATGGGTATCATGCCCTTAAGTTAGTTGAAAGGGCCATGGGAAGTATGATTGAAGTATGTAGGTGTAAGGAGCTGTAAATAAAACACCATGGTAGACCCAATCTGGGAACAAGGGTGCCGGATTAAGCAGTTAGGAAATTAGGTATTTTGACCCGATACCACAATTATAGGGACGCTAGTACCCGGGACCTGGGCTTCTTGTTTGCATGTATCGTTGTTCTAGAGTTCGAGCTCATACCAACGTTTTGGAGGCAGCTCAAGGTCCGAACATTAGACCTTTTCTATTCAAGGCCTCAACTGGCCGGGCTTGGTGACAAAAAGGACAGACCCCCCCTTCACCCGGCATAATCACCTCTCACAATACCCGTCCCCCAAAAGATAGCAGCTACTTCTTCATATCACTCGCACTCTCGCTGCAATACCTACTACGCTCCAGAGTTCTTATCTCATTAGATTCACATGCAGTGGAGTGGTTATCAAGTTAAATGTTTATGCTCACGGGGGTCAGTCCATTTCTTGTGTCGCCGAGCTGGGCCATCTACCTCCCATTAACTCGCCTATATCTCCTCTTTATCCATCATTTTTAACCCTAATATTCAATACCCCTAGCGCAATTTCCCCTCTCAACTATAAACAAGGTCAATAATATGCAAGCAAGAAAATCCCTCTACTCAACCTCCAGAATTCTGCATCCGAACGACTTTGGATGAAACAATAGTGAATAAGAGATACCTAAGGCTTAGGAAACAGCTATACCTAACAGGTATCACCCTACCTAGCAGGTATCATTCCTATCTTCCCCATCTAGCCATGCTAATTAGTGATAACACCCCAGCGCATTCAACAAAGGTGTCTTGAGACCTGGCTCTGCTCGGGTGCAAGGGCCCAGCTTGGTATGGGTATGCCTCGGTATTTTTACCACTTGCTGATAGAAGCTTGGGCCCCGTGAGGTGATTTGAAACAACACGTCGGCGGACTGCTCATGGACTAGCTAACTTAGAATATAAACGAAACACAGTCTAATGCCTCCGATATCATGGTCGAGTTCCTGATTACTCTCACGGGAGCCACCAAGGATATTGTGCAAGCCCGACCTGAGGAACTATTCGCACTGTACATTTTCCTTGAATGTGCTCTTTGGCCCCTAAGAAGGGTATTATTTATATACAGTAGATTGGTTTTCAAGCCCAACCTGCCTTGTTAGTGTTATTTACAAAGATTGGATGCCCGGAAACACCGCAGATAGTCAGGGAGTAGTAGAAATTTTGCTCCTCGTGTGAACGTGTCTGTATGTATGTGGATTAAAGATTCCTCCCTTCGATATCGGTATCGCAGCAGTATTTGTCAGAGAAACTACAGTACTAATCAATGATTAATTTCTTTTCAATGTGGTAGAAAGTCATGAAAACTAGATGCCTAACTGAACCATCTCGGGGTCTGTCCCCGCTCGTACAGACACCACTGTCGTGTTGAGGAGCTTCTTACAAAGGCATTTTGATCACCTGCCTTTTTAGAAATCTGCTGTGGTAGAGCAGAGCAGACTGTGTGCTCCCACGGGTAAGCGAGATTGGTGGCATTTCTACCGTCGAAACCCTTATGACCCCCCCCCCCCACTCCTCTGTCCTTCCAAAAGGAAATAGTTATGATACTACTGGGCGCGTTAGGATTCGGACTTAGGGCCTGTGTTACCGTTTGTTGAAAGGAAAGTTCCGGTTCAACCGGTGCTAACAGCCCACCAGTAACTCTCGTCACCAACCGATTCAGTAGTGCTTTCCAGTCAAAGGAAGCTAAGTATTAAAGAGATTTGTCAGAGTCAATGCCTTCCCTGCTTAAATACCCCAGGTTGAACCACAGCGAGGGCGCCATGGGGTTGCCAATCTAGATGGTCGGGAAATCTTTCTGGATGCTCCCCCATGTCCGGTAAAAAAAAAACATTTCAAAGCGTTCAACACAGTCATACTTTCGGCGCCGAAACAAATCGATTTTGTGATAGATTGACCTAATTCTAATGCCTAGCTAGTGTTATTTCCCGTTCTGTCTCGCGCCATTACTCTTTGCCTTTTGAAGAGTCCTGAGCCTCTGTAGCGAGTGATCACCGGTGAATATCCTGTCCAGAAGCTCATCGTAATCTTGGATTCGGTTTATCTGGTAGGAAGTCTATGGATTTTATCATCAACTCTTTTGCTTCTGCTGCATGGGGTAATAAACTAGACTGAAATGTAGGTTGTCCAATTATCTAGATTCTTGTGCAAAATATCTGATTACCTGGCACACGATGGTGGGGGGAAATTCCCTCCTCACTCTGGGGAATGAAAAAGTAATTTTCGAAAGTCTGTCGAATGAGAAAATTCCTTTTAGTAGTCTCCATTTCGGGTCACTATGCTACCATCGCCCATCAAATCATTATTTTCAGCCTAGAAAGCAAAGCACAATTACTGAAACACAAAAGTGGCTCCTAAGGCGCTGATGTGTTGTTAGTCTAGCCTTACTGTTTCTAGTGAAAGCTCCGGAGGATTGCTCGGATGCGGAGCCCATCCCGGTTAAGGAAAATGGTCACCTCAAGCCATGAACCAACTTCAAATCTCGGTGCTCCCCATGTTAGACCTTGGAGGGGTATAAGGGGGAGTCCCTTGTCGTTTTGCGGGGCACACTCTCCCTGAATGGGCAGCTATCCAGTTGGAAACCCGTATCAACCGGGGGATATACTACTAACAGTTCCGCTCACATATAGCTCATGCTGTGGCACTTGGGGAATTGGGATATGCTGGCCAAGGCATGCCGACACTTTCCTAGCCGTGGCGCCAATTAGAGAAGCGCTCATGAAAAAGATAAGTAGAAAACTTCCCTACCGGCATATGGCCCACATTCTTCACACATCTACTAATAAACACCCTTCTGTCGCTGACAGCTCTCGCGGAATCTGTGGTCGAGCACATCACAATAGAATGTGAATTAGTGCTATCCGACTGGGGTCCCGATCTCCTCTCAAACTCCCTAGGCGGCCAATTCCTCCCAATATATTCACGGAAACTAGGCGAAGACGGGCCCACATCCTCCCAAATGACCTTGCCTGCGACTCCCTAGGGTTCAATGGCCGTGCTTTCGAGCAGAAAGTTTCCGGGAAATTCAAACTTGTCTCGGTTATTCATCAGTTATTTTTAAGTACAGTACCGGTACAGCCGATCAGAGTTCAAGCTATCCCCACAATAGTTTTCAGCCAACAAGTACAACCCAACAAAACGAAGGCCATTCGAAAGTTCCTCTCGCAGCCAGGTGGAGATGATTTTATTTTGTGCTTCCTACTGCTATCGGAGTAGAGAAGGAGCTGGTTCAAATTAGCTCTTAGGGCAAGGTGCAATAACGGGGGCTGGGGGATATGCCGTGCGTTGCGCAACACATCGCGCTGCATGATCATCAACAGCCCGTGGGTTGGCCGTTGGCCAAGCGAAGACTCAACCTCAACGCAAGGATCGCCGAATTCACTCGAAATAAATTCTAATTGAACGGGGGGGGAGCGGAGTCCGTTGTTTATCCGATTTTTCTCTCTCTCTCCATTTGGTGGCTTCTGTTTGCTTTTTGTCGAAGAGTTTGAGGATTACTAGGCTCTTGTTCGGTGTTTAGGCGCTGGATGACAATCCAATACAAAAATTCTTGAGGCTGTCTTATCGGCGATTAGAGGGACGAATTGAAGGCTTCGACAGGGGATCTCACAGTCATAATCCAAGAGAAGTATGATATGATAAATGCCCATTCTAGCCCTAGCACCCGCTAAATTATATAATTATAAGCTCTAGATATGAATCATCTAGGGTTTGCTAGCGCGCCTCGTGCCTCTTGCGGCGGCGAAGGTTGTTATTATTCGGCGCGGCAGTTTTGGAGACATCAGGTCCTCTAACCACTTGAAAAATGAATGATATGTGTGTTCATTGCTGTGTGGTACTGTACATGAAACTTGGAAATCGGTTGGATATTGTCCGCAGAGGGCCCCCGTCGATCAAGCGCTCTCGCCGGAACAACGTCCAACAGAAGTAGAGGCTTACCAGGAGCATTTCTCCCAATGTGCAATGTCGATTGCTTGAATTCTGATAGAGAGAGTTCACTCCGGGAAGCAACAGTGTTGTTTCTTGATCATCTGTGATCACTCATTCTAGTAACTGCTCTGAATTGTCAGCAATGGATCACCATCTGTGCGATGGCCACGGCCGCAGAGGCGGTAAGGAAGCCGCACTTTTACATAATATTCGCAACGACTTACCTCCTCCTCCTCTTGGAATCGGATTGGGATTTTTTGGACCAAAAGTGCTATTTGTTCTACTTGCTTCCGGGGGTTGGGAAAGCTACCCTGCAGAGGCTCTAGGTTAGTATTGTCCAAATGCGGACCCCCAATATTCAATTAGTTGCCAGTATCCCTAGTGATGATATCCGAGAGGGTGTCTAAACAGATAGCACGACATCTTCGGTACGACATATCGGATGTGAGATGGCCAAATTCGGCTCCCCACCACTTCGATTTGATGTTGGGGAGTTATGATCTTGGTTCAATCATTCCGAGTGCTTAATAGGAGCTAGGGGAAGAGATATTTTGGATTGGAAAATAATATAAAACAAGCGCAAAAAGGTGCGCATGCTTGGGTAACGGAGAGTATAGGTCTCTCACTAACTGCTGATTTCTGGGGTGGGACGAAGAGAAAACAAGAAAACGGGTCGGGTCGCGGGTTTCTGCCATACAGGCCCAAATCCGGGCAACATAAAAAAACTGAAAAATTGACAAGAGTGGATACATAAGAAAACCATATCCTCCAAAGCAAGCTAAAACTCCAGTTGCCAGTTCAGTAACCCCTCAAAACCTATAACAGCCCAAGAGATAAAACCTAGAAGAATATTACCTATCGAAATGGCTCGTCTGGAGCCATGAGGAGACTTCCTCTGTTGCCGAATCAGCTTTGGCGGAGGATACACTAAAACGAGCTGGGTACTGTTGGTTTGCATAGTCCGTAGCCGCGTAGTTGGAGCCAAGTCCCGCACTCGAGGCAGGGTGATCCGAGTACTGGACCGAGGGTGCGGGTGACCCCTGGTGTCTTGTGCACAATATCCGAGAAACAACAGCATCGAGCTCCGAGGATATTCTAGCACTGTCTGCAGCAGCTCCGTTACCCCTTTCTCCAAATCTAGATAGAGTCAGTATCCCAAAGCTGATGTCTTTCTGATCATTTGTAGGGATCTCATTGCCCCCCCCGGTGAATGAGCCCATTTGATCCCCTTCTCGGACTAGGCGGCCCAGCAGCAGAACTATAATAGCGCTAAATATATACTGATGGTCTGTAAACGAATGGTGCGAAATCCATCCTGATTCTTCCAGTTGTTTTGCTAACATTATGATGCTTCGTGCGGCTCTGATACACCTACTGACATGCTCCTCGATATGTGTAGGAAGACTCGGAGAATTGTCGAAGGAAAGGCAGAGAGCAGCCGTGCATTGCTTAGCTGCTAGCAGCAGCGACGGTCTCGTCGTTAGAATATACATCTGTCCCAGAATCCGAGCCTTAGTTGTCATTACGAAGATATGGTTAGGATGAGCTACCTGATTGTGTAGTAGGTGCAAGAGAGCAACCGAGCGCCCCCTTGCAATACCGTCCACTAATTTGATATCAGGTGGAAGAGTCTCGCCCCATGCGTTGAGTTCTTCATGAACCTTCTCGATGGTTTTGATGACGTCCTGCGTCTCTCTGGGTTGTCCGGAGGAGACCTTACGGATACGATATACCCCTTTGTTCACGAATTAGCACTCGACCTCTGTGATTCTCGGCTATAGAAGGAAGAAACCTACTGCTCACATCTCCTATTATCTTGCACAGTCGTATGTGGGCGGAAAGGCCGACACTTGGCGGTAATGAATCACCCTAGAGTTATGTGAGAAATTTTGTGAAGTGATCGTATCGAAAAGAAAGGCTTACAACATCCACAGGGAGATCCAGATCAATATCGTCATCTGATAGCATCACCGGCCTTCCCATAAAACAACTGAATATCCTGTTATCGGTTTGCGTCAGTTACGGGCATACTGGGGAACTCCCGACATCGGAGTTCAGGGTTAGGGTTCAACCTGTCAAGCACATAAATGTTCCAAAATTCACGCTTGCGTTCTTCATATTCTACCCTTCTTCTGAGTTCTTCGCCAGGATTAAGGGACTGAGTATCCCGACAGCCAACCCCACTATAGCGCCCCGTTCCACCCGAAACCCATTCTCCTTTTCGCAATGCGCGATGGAGTCCGTGTGATACCGCCATCCTAACGGCAAGGCCTACATACATGTACGCGGCATCCCGCCTATTAGCCGATAGGAGATAAAAGGCCATTAAGGTAACTGCCCGGAGACACGGAAGAGTAGCTTCTTCTATCGGGTTCACAAGAAGGGCTTTGGCTCGCGCAAAAAATGACATTCCTGGGAGAGTGTTCGTGCTCGTGTGGGGACATGTTTCCATGTGACCCCGCGTGGGGTTGTAACCTTCCATTTGTGGAGGCACGGCTGTCGGACCAGCGCCCGGACGCCAGGGGGGCGATGGGCCAGCTGGTCCCTCTTCGATCGGCGGACCGCCTGAGCTAAACGCCGTTGCTTGGCAACTCAATGCTAAAACCATATTAAGCGTGCAGAAAGTCGTATGATCCACCGACGATACCACCCCATCTGCGGATGTACTGTAGGTTGCTCCGGAGTACAAGGCCTCGATATCCAAGAGGAGTTTTCTTGGGTTAAACCAATAAAATATCCCGCCGCCAGCAACAGGATGGCTTGCTGTGCCACAGCCATGGAAATTCAAGAAGGTTTCCAGGTGTTGGAAAACTTGGCCTTTTGATGGTAGGGCGTACGGCTCTGTAGCGGATGGTGATAATGGCAAATTATCATGACTGTAATATGAGGATGTCGTCGAGGAGAATGATTCGATAGGATCAGTAGGAAAGCTTTGGTCAATTACGTACCCAGGTTGCCTGGGTATGAGGGGCAGAGTGGACCGGATGAAGTCTCGGACTTTATCTAGAAATGTGGCCCCTCCGCAGTCTCCGATAAAGCCTACAACCACCGAAAATATGAGTTCCTAAACGCCCTCAGACCGCGGCAGCGGATTTGGACCCTTACTGGAGTAATTTTCTGGATGCGTCAGAAACCGCCCTTGTTCATCCTCTTCCCCATAGTCTTCGTTCGGTGTGGTAGGACTGCGAGGTGCGACATTTCCACCCCCTGGCCAAGATGGCGATGATGCCCTAACTATAGAAGAGTCTGGAGGGGTACCATGACCTTGAGCTTGTATTCCGAGGCGACTCATAAGTTCTTCACGAGCAATTTGGTCTGGTATACCCTCCACAAGGGCCTTCTCTAGTGCGAAAACTCGTGTTTGCAATTTCTCGACATAAATCTCCGGGATCACGATCTTGGCTGAGGCCGGAGGATAATTGCAGGGGATGTTGGAGATATTGCATTGCCGGCATGGCTGCTCCCCGGTACCTAGATACCAGTTAGCCTCAGAGGCTTGCTCTGCTGTTGAATGTCAAACTGTTTTTTGGGGTAATCCTCACATCTAATTTTCCGCGTTTTGCAATGATCGCATCTAGATTTCCGTTAGCTCCTTACTTCCTTCCAGATCCTATCAATAGCTAGGAGCAACGGACGCTACAGCAATCCTTTTCCTATCTTCATCGCGCACTTTTGGTCGCTGGCGGCTTGTGCTAACCCGTTTTCGGTTTGGGAAGTGTATATCCAGGTCGCTAGACATCTTTGGAGTGGGTATGGGATGTGGACAACGAACAGCGTGGTATTCCGTATCGTTAAAGCGGTTCCAGGACAGGTTGTTGGAAATGCGGATGTTGTCAGGTGGTAGGGGGGGTGCAAACCTAACCTCAGACCTCGGTGGATTATGATGTCTTTTCTAAGTGCCGTCGGTTCGTTTGGATTGGCACGATTTGGGGATGCTAAGTAATACTTCGTTAGTGTGCGCAAATAGGACAGCTATCAGCGCTGTACGATCCTTAGCCCTGAGTCAACCCTGGAATGGCAGCATGCAGTCAATAGCCTGCTATGCTAAACTTCATGGCTGGCACCATGTGCAGCCCTCGAGGTAGCCCGGTTTGGTCAGAATTCATAATATCGGGCTTTACATCTAGGGAGAGGCATCCTGTGTTTCACGAGCGGAAGGTGCTCAGGTAGTGGGCTGTCTGACGGTCTTCCATTCGTCCCAATCAAATGGAAGAAAAAAAGACCATGATTACAAATACCAAGGATCCTAGCCAAAAATCAGCAAAGCCAATGGTCAAGTGGTAACCCAGAAATAAACGACAGATTTACGCTGGCGGTCTGCCTGAATGTGCATTGCCGGCATCGCAGGAACTTCGTGTCTCGTGATCCAGCTTCTTTATCCTAGTATATCTTGACTTGCAGTAATCAGCGGTGAGCACATTGCATATTCTAGATATTTTGTATTGTCTGCTCTCCCTACATAAACGAAATAGTGCCTGTCATTTGACGTGGGTGTTGGAAGGCGTAATCCACCTGGCCCTGAGGGCTTCCGCAAGCCACAGAACAGCATTTTAGGATGGGTATCATTTCTCACAGTAGCTACGCATCACATAGATTTTTTAAAAAAGCTGTATCATTGAATGAGGCGCAACAGAGCCCACAAAGTGAGGTCTCAAACTTGTAAAGGCTTTCACTGTGACCAAGACACCTGCTGGCTCGTAGAAGTTGAACGGAATCCAGTACCCCTGCCCCCGGATGAATCTTCTATGTGTTATGCGCCCCGGTGAAGGTTGCTCGCCCTAAAAGCTGAGTGAAGCTTTTCGATCAGTTACCGACGACCTCCAGTAGCCAATTGGGCAACTGTGCTTGGCACTACACCTTTTGCAGGAACGTGTGGGAGCGGCTAATGACGGCAAATCCTTCTTCCCTGGAAGGGCAAGGCATAGTGATAATCCAAAAAATAGCGAATTATTCTCTCCGAGACAAGGCTCTCGCGCAATATAATCGTCCATTCGACACGCAATGTTAAGCTGAATTATCCAGGGTTAGACTTAGCTGTCAAAAGAAGTCTCCGAGAGACACATCACATATCCAAGGATCTAGTGGTAATATGTTTGTTGGAATACCCCGAAAGACTTGCTGCGAAGAAAGAGTTTCCCCGCCCATCGTTTATCATTACTGCTTTGAGTAGAAACTCATCCCATGGATAGGTGACAGATAACACGACACGACTTGGCATCGGCCGTTAAAACTACAAATCAATTTCAAAAACAAAGAAACTACTAAACCCATGATATGGAAGGCAAAAAGCACGCACAAAAAAAAGGGTATATCTCATAGCACCTTTAGCGGTGAATATTGGGACTCATGCCCCAGGCAACAACTTCTACGTTTGATATATTAGATTGAGGTCTCCAGGTTAGCTACATCAAGAAAAACGTAATCCAAGGCCAGCTTGGGGTGGGGCACCGGCAGCGGGTGACATCCTGTGATCTTGTGTTCTTGCCCCCCCCCGCGACCCGTAGATCTATATGAATCTATATATCATACATGATAGCCAAACGAAAAAAAACACCTATCCCATTCAACATGCGCACTTTTTCCTACCAGCTCCCTGCCCTCACCAAGTAAGTAGAGCTGTAAATAGATAGACCCGGATCATCACAGGGTGACCTTCAATCAGCGGATTACTTTGGATCTAACGATGCGTTTAAATTGCCTTGTACTCCATTCCTTCGAGTAATTTGGACCCGGACTCAGCGAAAGGAGCCTCATTTAACTAACACGACTAAACAGGAAGCTCCGGTCTTCTTATCGGTACTTTACACCATGAGACTTCCATGTTCCCGGGGGTTGAAATCTCCCTTTATTTTCAGTTACATTCTGATAGGCTTCGACATTCCTTGTCAAGGAGTAAGGCCCCTGCAAACAAGTATAGGAAGGGATATAGTATCATAAGTGAAGAAACGGTTGTCGGGTAATTAGGGTTCTACTCACATAAGCACATCTTCCCACAGGTTCGGAAATAGGGTAATTAGCATGACCGCCCAGTCCATATGAGAAAGTTACCTGCACTCTCTAGTCTAAACATCAGTGCAACGCCCAAGATATATATACAAGCACCGCATAATTTAAAGTGCGTTGAGACATTGCTGGGCTAAAATATTTCCTGGGATGAGGTTCAGTCACACCGAAGGACTACCGGTGCACGTAATGACTTGTAAGCGCGGCTGCCGGTGATTACACAAGTTTCCCTCGCCTGCTAGCAGGCCAGCCCTACCCCATATCTCCCTCCCCCACTACAACAAGGTATTTAGCCCTACCTATCGGTACGATACGAAGAGATGTGGACCGTGTGGTAATAATCGGCTCCCAAGCCGTGACTGGATGCATGCGGTCGGACATCGAGACACAGAGCCGCCCGTGAACCGGGTTCTTGGGCCCATCCGGTAAAGCGGCCCCCATATTAGGTCCTGCTTTACCCTCTGTCCCTGTCCCATGATACCACTTCAACTCCAATGGCGATGACAAGCGTGCACAGAGTCGCTAGTCTTAAGACCGGCCCAAACCTCCACGGTTATATAAATGTATTAGGACCTGTTTGGAGACACAACCGTTCCGTTCCGTTCTCCCATACAAATGGCCCTTTTCCTTCAGTTTCAAAACGGAGAGAAGGTGATTTTCACAGAATCAGAAACGGTCGCCCAACGGAACGGAAACCGTTGCAGTCAAACAGGTTCTAAGCTTTAAACATAAGGAGTGTTGAAGCCCGCATTCGTCGAGTGATAGGTTCCGAACCAGGGTTCTTGCCCTGGAAGAATGCAAATTCGGTTATGTATGATACCAGCACCCTTAGCTTAGTCAGTGTAACATTGTGATAACCAGTGTCCCAACCACTCTCTATTATTTAGAGTTCCGGTATGATACTTGTATATACTCGCTCTCTTTTTACTTACCGGTCAGTTTTATTTTATTATCGCCCCTTATCTCAAACCTGCCAGTACACCTGAGACAACTCGAAATCTCCAACTACTAGCAATTGTGTTTCGAGTGACAAGCTATGATCCTCAATGGGTAAATTCTCTAAGTGGACTAGTGGCAGCCCTCGACTGACTTAGGCTCAGTTCGCGGTGTGGATAAATCAATTCCCGCTAGAAACTATGATTTTGCAAAGAATGAGATTTTGCCACGCTAAACACTTAGAAGGTAAACGGTATATTCAGATCATTTAGTGTGTGTGTTCTTCCCGGGCAAGGATCGAGGCTGGGCTACCGTACCTAGCGTCCTCATTAGCGGGAGCCCGGTATGGATACAGGTGCGCTGGCTTTTCCCTTTAAAACTGCACCTATAACATTCCACTCTTTCCTCGTAATACTACAAGGCCCACACCCGTAATACTAGTGGCGATTGAGAGTTGGGAGACGCGATTATTGATTAAGAGCTGATGGTGGAAGCAAGTAGGGCAAGAGGAGAGGAAATGTCAGGTGACTCACTTCCATGGAGCAACAGAAGAGGCGCGACTAAAAAGGAAGAATAGAGATTTACGTCTTCTAATGGGTGAAGAGACGTGTATGATCGATGTGAAAAATGGAAAAAGAAGGAAGTAGTACAGGATATTTAGAGCCCGTCTGCCAAATGCTGCGGTTAAGAACGCTGAAGTACAGTACCCGAGTACTAGCCACTGTGCTAGCACGCTCAACAGGTGAAGAGGTTCCCCCCCTTCCTCTCACATTTTTTGGACCCAGGTATATACAATAACCCAGGTCCCGGATATACTCAGACCTTGGTAAAAAAAACCTCCGACAGCAAAATACCCCCCTACATAGAGACTATGATTGTCCCCAAGCAAAAAACAACTGCCACGGAGAAACAAAACTCTTGACGCAAAGGCACTGTACGGTACGGTACCGTAAAAACCGAAATAATCGGAAATCTTGCGTTAAATTCAATATATTTATACTAGTTAAACCTAGCGTGGACGTTGGAGTTGCCTCTCCTAGTAAGGTCTGTGTCTCAAGTGAGGGCTGAAGGGAGAATCTTCCCGCTGTGTTCCCCTCCCCCTAATCCAAAGCCGGAAATTCCGGACGTCCTAGCGTCATTCCCAATTATTTCAGTTTTCACCGTACTGTACTAGAACTTGCTGCCTGCTGCACCCTCGACCCGGTTCCGCACTATCGGCCATCTACATCCATACCTAGCACTAATTGACTCCAATAAGCAAGATAACCCAATAGATGTTTTTCTGGGAGAAGGTTTCACAGACCCTCTTTGCGAATAGTATTTGCAACATTTGAGGGAGCAAGAGTACCGCAAATGCTTAAGGCACTTTTTGCAAAAACGATTCCCCACATTCTATCTAGCCATTATTTAAGGGGACTCGCTAAAGGACGCCTCCAGCTATCACCACCGAGAAGAAATTTCGCACGGATCATTCGGGAAGTTTTAAATTTTTTACTTTTAGGTAGTGGGGACTCTATATATGTTCTGCTATACCTATCCAGAATTTTGCTGATGCACAACCGTTCAGTTCCTGGGTTACCGATAGCTTCACCACCACAGTCAAACTGGATTACAGCAACCGAGATCACGCGACCAGATTAGACGACTCCACAGCCCCCCCTCAACCATCGTCCAGTAACTATCTCTTGAGACGGATTGGTCTCCCAGAGTGAATAGCCGTCCATCTAGCCATGGCCAAGAATAGTCCACCCATGGTCGTCGGTTTTTCTAGCATTGATTATCTTTTCTCGCAATCGAGTGCCCTGCCATACATAGCGGCTAGAATTTCACAAGCTCGAAACGGGGATTACCTCCTCAAGATATCAAGTCGCCCATAAAAGAACTTTTGTACCGTACATCCCTCACGGACTCTAATATTCCAGAGCTCAACCCATCAGTGCCAATCGATCAGCCTCTCTGCAGTGAAAGACTGTTGCAGCTCACTCCTTGGTATTTTAATGTATCCCCATTGCCCGATATTTGATCCAAGCCATCGTGTGGTCTCAAAGGCAACCTTTCAGATCGGTAATAATGCTCCTCATAGATTATCACTCGAAAATACCATTGTTTTCCATTGAGAATAGCGGTAAACTTATTCTATGAACAGAATAGCTAGCCAAAAAGAAAAGGAAAGAAATTGAAAAATATGCCTAAGAAAAGAATACATCCTTCGTCTATCCTGTGCCACTAGACGCCCATTCCGGTAACCTTTTTTTTTTCCGAAAAAAAAAACAGCTAGAGAGAAGCAAACCTCATCTATTTCCATGATTAGCTGAGGTCGCTTTAGATAAATTTGGAATACAAACCTCGTTTTTAATTTCCTGCAGGACCTGCACCATCATCTGCCGGGCCGGCGCCAACGGGCATTCCGTATCCTATCGGCCCGCCACGAACCCCATCTGCCGATCTAGCAAGATTCCCCATATCGGTGATTGCCTGCATCGGTGACTTTACACCTGCCAAAACTCTTTCTTGGTCAACCAACGCCTGCATTGGAGACTTTACTCCCGCAAGGCCCATACTTTGGTCTTGTAATGCGGTCATGGGAGATTTGGCTACCGCACGGCCAGTATTGTAGTCCGCAGCCCCTCCAGCAGCATTGGAGAACCCCGGTGGGGAATGAGAGCCTAGGCGTGAAGGTGGTCGTTGATATCGACGTTGGTATATTGGTGTTGATGAAGATGCATTAGAAGTGTTAGCTAGTGGAGTCATTCGGCCGGTGTCAAAAGATATCGTTCGCCGTGGCTCTGTCGGTGGGCTTCGGCGATTAGGGTTTTGATATGGGTGGAATCGTGACCTCTTAAGGGCTGAGAGAAGAACTGCTGAAGGTTGTGAGGATGCAATAGAGGAGGTGGTGGTTCTAGGGAAAGAGGCAACAGTGGGAGATGAGGAAGAGGTGGAAGGGGGGGTTGGCCGGATAAAGGTTGCAGTGGCCGTGGCACCACCGCACGAGCGTATGCGGCCCAAGTCTCCGGAGTAATCTTTAGGCGAGCTTTGTAATGATTTTAGAACACAGACGTGAAGGCCGCTCGCTGGGGATATCTCGAGCCCGCATCGACACTCTTGAGTGATGCTAATAGTAGGCCCTTCGGAGGTCTCTGGATTCTCCTCCGCTATCGTGTCGAGAAGGTTGGAGTTCTCAATCTTAGGGACAGCTGTGGTCTGAGGTTCATGATTTAATCCGATAGAAGATTCGGTCACATCGCAGGCAGGGGGAGGCGATGCTCGCCTCAAACATTCTTCGATATCGTCGGGACGCCCGGCATCGCTTAGGCTACATAATCTTAGACCCGCGGCACCACTTAACTCATCGTGAGTTCCCTTCAAGGCCTCTTCAAGCATTTTTAAGGCTGCGACATCACTACTCTCCCCCACCTCTGCCCTTGCATTCTCCTGTTGGATCATCACTACCTCCGGAAACAGTCTTCCTAAACTCTCGTTGAACCCCTTTATCTCCACAATCAATAACTCGAACTTTGCCTTATCCTGAATCACCCAGCAAGGCTTCCTTGGGAATAGCGTTTGTTGTGTCGATTTCAATAGCCGTTGCAGCTTTTCGTGTGTTACTCGGAACGCTGATTGATGTGGCGAGGAGTATAACGCCTCGTCCGATCGAAGTGGCTGTAGACCGTACTTTGCGACTAAGTTATTGGTATCTTCGAGTGTGGTTTTCAAGCAGCTTAGGATGTTGAATACTGCCCTACGAATAAGGATATCACCGAGTCGTTTATTATATGTTTCGTTACGCTGTGGGCGGTCGGAAGCTTGAGGGTTAAAAATACCAACAGCCTCACCCCATTTGAGAAAGAAAACTTGCTCAACCTCCAGCTTGCACAGCAAGGTCTGGCAAGCAGAGCCGTGCGATTTAGCGGTCGAAACGAGGTCGAATAGCTGAAGACAAGTAGTAAAAAGGCCGGCGAGCCCTGCGATTCCCAATGCTACGCCAGTACTCTCCATGACTATCAGTGCTTTGTTGTGGGAGCGGGGGGACCGTGAATTGTAGGGAAAAATCGCTTTTACAGCACGAATTCTCGGCCATGGAGACGATAGAGAGGTGTAAATATTTCTTTTCCCCGAGCACTTTTAGCTCCTCGAGTAGGATTCGAATATGCAAGCATTCCGCGCAAGTTAACTGCACCTCGACGTGGTCGAGATTGTACGGGGCTACGGTTGCCCTCTGTTGTCTCAGAGACACTTATCTATTCGCTAATTGTCTGCGAGACCCAAGCTGACTGCCTGCAATGGATCCGTTGATATTTTCCTGCAATTGTAGGGCAAGAAATTTCGAACCGAGCCTAAGAGGAATTAATAAAACGGCCTAACTGGCAATCGCACCAGTGGGGTACTCTACATGACGTATCTTCTTATGGGGATCACGGAGGTGTCTGTCGCGAATTTTATTGACAGGTTAGAATTGGACCATGCAAACCGCTGTCTCATGACCGCAGCTCTAAGAGACGGATAGTCCTGGTGGATGTAGAGGATCTGGGTGGCGGTTCGATTGCACGGAAATTTTGTACTAGTTTTCTAACTGCTATCCAACGGCAGCAGTTACCGAGCAAGCATCCATCTTTCTAAACTCTCTCAACGCGTAGACCCAATGCTAGGCAAGTGGAGGAGGTCGGGCGAGAAGGTGAAGATGGCAAGATTCTGCAAATTACGATAAATGAGATATAGAATACCTTCAGACCCTCGTTTATAGAGAGAAGTCCACAGTACGGGTACAGTGCTCTGGCCTAGATCTTTTCGTGCTATTGGGACCTGTGCATGATATGATCTGCCGGATTACTGCAGAACAACCCGAGCAAGGCTGCACCAGCAGTGAAAGTGATTGATAACCAGCTAATTTTTCTCATACACCCTGTTCAGTTGCTGTAAACCCTCATAAATATTGGTAAGCCATGCAAACCTTCACCGAAATACGCCCCACAGTGCATTTCTCCTCACCGTATGAGAATCCGTAAAATATCCCGGATCGCTGAACCACCTCACCAGAGAAGCCGAAAATAATGAGTAACGATTGGACCCTAGAATTACAGAAGTGATTAGTTGGGTTAGATTCAAAAATCAAGTAGGGGGACTGGTAAGAGCGTTACGAACCGTAATGTGAGATCGTGGAGGAGAAGGGGGATTGATTCGATCGTGAGTCTCTTTCCGTCTGTGGGTTAAGTGGGATGGAAGAGGTTTATATGTGCATCGTAAATTGGAGTGTGCAGCCCCTGAAGGGAGTCCGGGAAGATGATTGGATAGCAAGCGCATACGGGTGTCTGTATAGTGGGATATGTCAACTAGTATGGTCCACGAGTTCCCCCCAATTTTGTCATTGGGAAGTCAGCTTTCGCTCTGGTTTATACTAGTGCTGTATGCATTTGTGTTCGCTCCTGTTTCAGCCTCACTGCGACCCAATGCTGGGTTGGCCGTCTTATCCAAGTTAACCCCAAACTCCACACATTATAATGTGGGTTTTCCCGGGAGATCTGAAGTAAGAGCAAGAACCTACACCCAAGAAACAATTTTACAGGGACCACTCATACAGCACGTCGTAAAAGACTCTATTAATCTCTTGGATATGATTAATAGAGTTCTATATAAAACATAAATATTTAACACCTAGCAGTAGTCCCGTGCTCTGCTTTACCTGTAATTAAAATTCTCTACCACGCTACCGGCACCAGTAATATGCTCGAGCGTAGCTATTGCTTAGGGCTGAGACGCCTGAGGAGACATTTCTGATTTCTGTTACAGCTCGCGCTCACATTTACTCCTTCCCCTGCCATCAAGTCTTGGTGGCAATTCTTCCTACCTAGATTTCTCTCGCAATACGGTAATGGTACTTGCACCAAGCGCCCATACTTAGTTACTCCCTCGTTCTACCCAACCCATACGTCGTTCTCGTCCCAAGCGTCGCAACAGCCCGATACACCCAAGTTGACTGCATGCGAGTGTCTTTTGATACCAGCCCTCACGAGTTCCCCCCCAAAAAAAAAACATGGGAACTCGGCGAAGCCCTCCATATTCTAATATGAAACTTTTTCAATGATCAAAAATCACTTGGCTTTGTTCACCAAACACCCTATTGATCCATTCCTTTGGAACTTGTTATAACAGATCCTTAGGAGGCTCGGGGAAACATAGTACACACGTGCCCCGTTATCCCGGACTGCCGGATTTCAGGAATTTCGTCCGGGACAACGGGGTATCAGGAACAATAGAACGAGAGCCGGCATTATTTGGGGAAAACTAAAGGAAGGTCCATTCCCATTCTTGTGAGAAGCTCTATCTTAACAAATCTTCATTAGCACTATTAGTCGACCATTTAGCAGGGACACGAGTTTCTTGTTCTTCATTCATCCATGACAAAATCACTGGTCCAAGCGATATACTCCACCTCCAGATCCCAGTCCACTTCCGAGCCTACTAGCACCTGCTATGTGTTTTTTTTCCTTTATGTAGAGTGGACACAGCAGACAAACATTCTATAGAAATAGGGGGTGACATTTCTTAGACTCTTATACGAATCCGAAAATCCCTTTTCCTCAGCGAGAGAGTGTACATGTTGAAGAGTGTTTCCGGTTCAGCGGGGTGTCCATTCAGCGTGATCCGGGGCAGCGGAGTGTGGGTGTATGCTCAGGTCTTTTAAAATAGATAGTCACTGGCCCCATGCCTACTGCTTTCCGCAGCTAGAATCAAAACAATCACTCCAGTAGAAATTCCGGCTAAACGAGTGACAGCTAGTGAATAGGGTCTGGCGCAATCATATTAGACTACTCTATAGAGGGGGTCCGAGCACTTGGTGGGTTTCATGTTACAACGTGGCCCCCTTGTTTCAAAAAAAAAAAAACCCCCCTTCCCCGCCCTTTGCTATTCCTGTATTATCTCGAGTTATCGGTTTTTCGCCAAGACCGGGAGTCGCTTAAGGTTGGGCGGTGCCCGGAGTCTAAAATGGACCTCTTCAATGCCCTCGGTCAACATAGTGACCTAGGTGTGGATTTTAGGTGTCTAATACTTCATCCCTTGTGGGTGGCGCTTGTTTGATCACCACCCCCCAGCCCCTTGGCCGATAGACTAGTGATCAGAAGACACTCAGCCACATTGTTATAGACACCTAAAATCCACACCTAGGTCACTATGTTGATTGAGGGCATTGAAGGGGTCCATTTTAGACTTCGGGCACCGTCCAACCTGAAGCTACTCCCGGTCTTGGCGGAAAACCATAACTCGGGATAATACCGTATGTCGCACCCGCATCAAAGCTGCAGCAAACGTTTGCTAATCTTCCCCCCAGACAGTCCCCAGAGAGGAAATCATTCCGATGGATACAAAGTGGGTTTTCCTACGCTCTTCTAATTGCAATGAATGAACCCATTAATCGCATCCAGTGATAGGGATAACCCCGCAGCACTCGACATTGTTGAAAATGGTACGGAACCCTTTCCCGGAAATTAAACTAACTAGCTAAAAAATAAGCCCTACCGGTGTTCATTTATCGCGGCGAACGGGGCAAGCGCGGGATATATCGGTTCCTTCTGGGTTTCGAGCGCAAGTTATAGCGGTGGGTTGGCCGTAGACGGGGACCCGGGACAAAGTTGGTCGATGTAAGGCGGCAAGGGCGCTGGCGTTTACCCCCGGCCTTCCTCCAGTCCTCCTCAATTTCTTGCTTGGTACAGCCCCGAACGGGAGGACAAAATGGCGCCGCCTTGGGCAGGGGGCTGGCAGGGTTCAGTCTGCGAGATGCTGGGCACCTCATGGGTGTCAGAGGAAGGCAAATCATAATTAGTGCCATGGATGTTAAGCGGGTCCTTGGTACTGGGAGCTTTGGTTGACCTTCGATTGCCGTGATGAAGCGAATGCGATCCGATTAAGATAGGGTAAAGCGTCCGCCGCGTGTACGACTTTTCGGAATCCGAGAAAGGGTCTTGTGTTGGAGGAAGGATGAAATTTTCGAAGGAGCGGATGTTGTAGGCCCTTATGAGATTGAAGGATAGTGGTGAGCTTGCTTGGGCTTTGGGATGAAGAAAGAGAGAAGAGAGGTTCCCGGTTTTTAAAATACAGCTTCCATCCCCGCCAGTTTATGTCGCATTTGCCTCGGGGGTCGGGGGCGGGGAGGGGGGGGTTCATCTCAATGGGCTTGCTGAAATCCCGGAGACAAGATAAAGGTGGTGTAAAGAGGATTGTATTGGGGCGACTGAGAAGATGCAGGTGTGTTAGAAAAATAATTCCTTGTTATTCGGGAGAACGGGGGAGAGAGAGCGTGAAGGAGCATTGACTTTAGGGCTTAATCTTGCGATTGTGGTAGGATATGACTTCTGATAGATAGCTGCTTCGCAGCCTTGCCCGGCTCCATCGTCTGTCTGATATACTAGAGGGAGAAAGCTACCGATATTTTGGACCATACAGCATCGTAGGGCCACTATAAGCGGGAGTCCCCTACCCAACACAGAAATGGTAAACTTCACTTCTTACCAACTAGTGCCCACCCCTCCACGGTAGTTCGGCCAATCGGTTTAGCAGTTTGGGGGGGGCGTGTGCATAGACCAGCTCGCCATTTGAAAATTAAGACAGTGACAGGTGATGCCCATGCTTGCTCCAAGCGCATACTATTCTATAATTTGGCCTAAGCTAGTTTAAGAACCATGAAGCCATGTTACTGGTATCACACCTACGAGCTAACAATGATCAACATCAACGTGCGCAGAAGGGCGGGGACTGCAAAGCATTCATGCGGTGTTAAGCCAATTTAATACCCGACTGCAGAGTGATGAGCAATTTGCATATTTGGTTTATACCTTCCTATTTAACTTTTCATCATATTGATGAAAGAAAGAAAGAAAGGGCAACGAGCTGTCAACATCCTCGGTGCAATTGTGAGGTGAGTTTTTTTGCTCGCTACCCTGCAGATGTCTTAGTTCTGCTAAGTCATTTCATAAGTTGGCTCTAATCTGCTCCTTTGAGACATCTAAGCTATCGGTTGAGCAAGCGAATACAAATATACTGAGTATGGTAGCGAGCGGTAGTCTAACTCAGGCGGCTCGCTAGGCTAAACCGGGCTGACCCTTTACTAGTATCATACTTGTACTAATGCTCGTTAATACACCGGAAGCCATAAGTCGACATACCGGCGCTGGTAAGGGCGGCTAGGCCGGCCTAGGAGATTTTTTTCTCATATGTGTCGGCATGATATCGTAGGTTGCCGGAATTGGTCGCTCATAATAGATACTGGCGAACCTCAGAGGCGGGCTAAACTATCAAACTTTATCGCATAATCTTTGAGGACCCTCCACCAAAGCTATAGGCACAACGCGATTTTTTTGATTTCAAATATATCGTGGTAGTATCACTTGGGTAGAAATGGTGCTATGGAATTCCGGAGGTATTCTACGAGTAGGAAACTTGATAGTCCCCCTCAACCCATCTTGATTTTCCTCTCTGAGAAACAGAATTGGCCCTTTGGTTTAACTGTGAAGCCCACGAGGATCTCCAGGCCCCAGGAATGATCACGCGCCCTAGATCAACTTTAGCTCCAGCAGGATGAATTGGAGAAATGGTGTGGAGACAGCACTGAGAATCGATTAGCCACTACAACCTAGGGAGCAGAGAAGGCTGAGTGTTACCGGCATTCCCTGTTTTCAAACAAGTCCTCTGTGGGCAAGGAAATGATGAACACTAGGCAGAAGGAAGAGTCCGAAGGCACGATTACTGTAAGAACCTAAGCATTACATATTACTAGAGGAATTGGTTTGGTTGCTTTTAGGATACCTCTCCCGTCGCTCATGATTAGTAGAGTAAAGTGCTGAACTCACGTCGGACCCTTCCTAAGAACTGCGCTATGCTCTCGGGACCAAGTAATGGATATTGTTAGTATTGCTCTGGTCCCCGAAGAGGCGAATAGGGTATATTTTTCGCATATTATGTAGACACACGCTGGTGATCGTATGGAATAGCATCGGACCTTTAGTAGTACTTGGTGCATCGAAATATCGTGAGATAAACCCCAACTGCTGATAGAAAGCTGAGGGATAACTTGATGGTTATTCCCTCTCCCCCACCAACCAATCGCATTTCCCTGCCTGGTCGCTCACACCCCCGCTGGCATTTTTTATGCGGACCCAGTGCTAACTTAGTGTCGTGCAGGAATCAAGCAAGGATAGCTAAAGCTGGAGATGGGGCACTCTACTACCCAGTACTCGGGTTGGTACTGTACGGTCGGCACGATTTATTGTACCGATACTCATAATTCATAATTCATGATATGCGTTCATTCCGGGGCACCATTCAAAGACGCAGGCACTATTGACACGTTTAGATATGTCTGCATCCAGCCCCCGCCGCAGACTGCCCTCGCAACTCTTTGCGCTATGCGATACTTGTAGAATATTAGAGGTACTGGAAAGTGAGATCAATTATAGGACTCGAACTGTCAATAATATTTCAATGCTATGCTAGAGCGATGGCATGCAGAATCACGCGAGGAAGATATTTATTCGAGCCCAATCGGACATCAGACTCTATTTCGATATTTTGAATAGTACGCACCGGGAGCCTTCTCCTTGTACAGTACCGAGATAAGCTCCAGCAGATCGGATCCCGCTAGGCAGCAAAGGATTGCTTCCCGGGACCGGGTGAGCAGCATCAGTACAGTATGGGCCAGAGAGATCTTGGATGCATGCATTAAATATTGGAGATATATAATGACTACAAGAGGTGCCCTATCCCGCTAGAAATAGTGCCGTGCATCGGGTCCATGTGCGGTAAATTGCATCGACCCCAAGGGCCTGGTTTAAATTTCATACGCCGCCAGAGGAGCCCTAGAGTGCGGGGGGAAAACAAGAGAGGCGGCGAGTATGATAGGATGTGAGATTGCAGTTACCAACTTCGTATTAGGTTACTCGAGACCGCTTAGGTCACGAGAGAGAGAGACTGACCAACAATACGTTCGCCCTCTACTGTCTGTAGATGGAGTGGACAATGCGATGTTCTTACCACACCCCCTCACGATAAAGTAGACCGCCTTGCGTCTACCTAAGCGGCCGGTCCTTGAATGAGGCACGCTAAGGGTAGAGTCTACTCGAGTTATGGTGCCGTGGCGCGCTGCCGGCAGTCGTTAACCGGCAGTTCGCCAAAGGCGGTTGGCTTTCTCCATTGCCGGAGGGAGTGAGATAGTCGATAATAAAACTTTAATTATCCCATCTAAAATCCCCGCATCGGCACTTGCCTAGACTAATACATCTGTCTTTTATACCTGTCCCATTTTTCTCTAACTTAAGTGCTCACTTCTCCAGAGCAAGCTTTGGAGCTACCAAGACTATTTTTTCTAGTCCTTTTCACGATTTAAACATTTAAGCCAATCCAAAAAAAAAAAACCAAATCCCTAAAGTCTGGCAATACGGGACAGCGCATTACGAATAATAGTTCGCGGATTCAGCAACTCCTGATCTGTTGTCAGGTCGGGTCCTGGGGCCAAGATGGATCTATATTCTAGATCGAACCTCATCCACGCAGCTCTCCGCTGGCACGCTACATGTTATGGCTCTATTACTTTTAGGGTTGGTTCCACGTGGACTGCTCATGGGTGTAGCGTTGGGGGTATCACCGGTAATTCAATTGATAGTCCATGACCCAATCCGAGGTCATAAGGAAAAAGAGTCCCCCCTCATCTAGCTTTGGGAGCTCTGCGCACCAACTACTCTAGTGTCAACCGGTGATCTTTATTTTTTAGGCAGCATAACTCTTGTTCGCCATTTACATACCCCAAGTTTAGGGCGGCCAACTCCTCAAACTCTCGCAGTGCTGGACATCCCTTGTGATGTTGACTGTGCCAGGTTTTTCTACTCCGAGAGTGCGTAGTCGCTTCAGACCGTTTCTTCCCCCACGCATTCCTTGACGAATAGTTTCGAAAACTGCAGAAAAATCTTCACGGTTGAGCGCTAGCTATGTGGAAATGCCGTGGCAGTTTGGTTTTCGAGTTTCTGCAGCCAGCATTCATGAGGTTATGTCGCTAGCTGGAGAGGTGGCAGAGTGCTGTTGTTGAAATCGGTTGCCCCATTGTTTTTTTTTCTCGCAGTGGAGATCTTTTGGGTGTGCGTGATAGCGTGGAGTAGGTAGGTCTCTAGCTGGCTAATGAATGGGCGTGTTCCTCAGGATTACTCACGAAAGAACCACGATTACCTACCCGAGATGTCCTCCCATTAGATAGGTCGGTACCAACTCTAGTGGGGCCCTAGAGGGAGAAGCGGCGAGGTGCGAAGAATAAAACTTTTCTCCAAATGGTTGGTCTTGCGAGCAGGGTGTTGACACTTCGGATCGATAGAAAGACCGCCGAGCGTAATAACACCGCCTTGAAAAATATCCTGGAATATACCGCTGCTGCACTTCATTGCGTCTTCAAAACCAATAGCTTGGTATGCCCAGAGGATTAGGCAAGTGTTTGGAGTGTTGTTCCGAGGAGTTGAAGGCGGGTCGTCCGTCAAGGATTGTGGATCGTGGATCCAAAGCACTTGCCAATCCGATTACCCGGCAACTGCCACTTGGACGGAGTTCCCCCCGGGGTCTCAGTTCAAAGGGTCGCCCGAGAGCCTCCTTACCCCGCGCACACTTCTCTGGCAACCGTGAACATTTGTGTTGATGCCAACTGCCAATTGATCCCCTTGTTGGTAGATGGGCCAGAGATTTCATTGTCCAGCAATTGCTTCCCACCGATCATGAAGAAAAATCATACTCAATTCCCGGGAGGCCTGCTGAAGAACGGCGACCCGGACACTCCGGCTCCGGGTCGTTGTAATAGACTGCTATCGATAATCTTAATTGTACCACAGATATTGGCACAGCGGCTTTCCAAATTCTCCGATTGGTGAGAGACGGCAGAGACAGACCGGGGTAGGCCTGACAGCACCCCCGAGACCCCGTGGGTCTAACCGCGGCAGTTCAGTACTGTACTGTATTTTCACTCCTAATTGAGAAAAAGGGTAGTACTTGTATGATGCCTGAGTACATTAAATTGCTATCATATTGATTCTGGTGATTTAGAAATGCGCACTTTCCTGAGTCTTGGGCGTACCTACTGGCTACGAATAATGGCTCAGTCCCCCACATGTGGCCACTCGATCAACCTATCGGTCGGGCCAGATTGATGCACAAGACATCCCTTTTCTCTTATACTCGAGTACCCTACAGCCTTCTGCATGCATCTTGTTCGGGGCGCCTGGTACCGAGCAAGGCTGGACGCGTGGGAGTGGAGCTTTCTCATCCGACGAGGCTACGGATTCGATGCATAGGATATCAAAGCGTAATGCCCCGCCTGTGGAGATTGGAGTGGGGGACCACTGAGTGTGAGTCGCGCGGTAACCGCAAAGAATCGACTTACTAGTCTCGTGATATCGGTAGCTTAACTGTTAGATCTTTGCCCACAACCTGCATGCTTCTACCTAGACGAAGGGTACTATGTATTACACCATGAGCATCGGGAGATTCAGCAGACAATACACAGAAAGAGGCCAGCAACAAATTGCTTGTTATTTCGCTACTTCTCACATTCTCAAGTTATCTGCATTCGTGTTATTTAGATTTATATCATTTTCGTGTCTTTTGTTAATTCCAACACAGACTTAGGTAGTAGTTTTTTCTTATTGCTATCGCAACGGGCGTTGGGCCGGATATTGGGGACGTTGCTCTTCACGACTGTGAAAAGGTATTCTTGGATGCTGCATTCGCGGCCTAGATCTCGTAAGTTTAGCGGGATACACCTATCGGTGTACCATATCTTGCGAATAATCTCGTTGTACAGTACTGTATACGATATTGGGGATAAAAGTGGACAAATGCTATACATTACATAAAGGTTGTACGAGTATATAATGAAATTAAATAATATCACAAGGACAGAATTAGAGGATTGAATTAAACATACGCATGCGGAGAGTGCGTAAAGGCCCCATGTCATTTCGGATTAGAGTTGGATACGAGGCACCAAACCTAAATCGTGGCACCCCCTGGATCCACATTTCCCTGCTTTAGTTCAGGCGCAACATCCTCCAAGACTTCCATCACATCATCCCAAACTTTTCTCTGGAGCTCTTTCGCCTCCTTGGTCTTGAATATTTTGGGAGGTAAACTAATGCACCATCAGCTTGCCTAAGCTCCTAGGGTTGACGGCTAGTGAATTACCTCTCAACTTTACAATTATCGATGTACTTGCCGTGACTGTCTAGTCCAGCGTCAACGACCGAATGAAAATATGTACGTGCTCCCGTCTCTGTACTCCGCGCAAATAAGGTTTTCGAGAGGCCTAAAAGGGGGAGGTTGTATTCGCGCATCAAGTCGGAATGGCAAAAACCGGGAGCAACCTTCCACATATTTAGTGAAGTCGGCGCATCGTAAGACAGAATTAACTCACACAATTGACTATCACTATAGGATTCCCATCGCTCGCTTTTGGAACGAGAGCGGCTAATTCTCGGGCAATATAAATGGTTAAGAGTTTAGTCATGGAGTACCGTCTAGGCGTCATAAGATCGCTTTTAGATTTAATTAGCATAGTGCTGCGTATAGGGTAGTTGCAAAAAGACCCGCAAAAACAAGATCTGGGAGCCATAACATACCTATCCCCCATACCAAAGCTATTCTCATCATTCAGCGCCTTTACGATATTCCCTTCAATCTTAATATACCTCTCAAACTCTGCAAATTGGTACATTTGCGACGAGACAATTGATATAGTTGGTACAACCCCGGTACCGGCAGCCCCCTTCCGCCGCTCAAGAGCCCTGGGCAGGAGCAGCCTACCCAACAACGCCGTGCCTAGCACGTTCACCTGTAACGTCCGCTCCCATCCGTCCCCCGTTACATTCCATACCCCGCTCGCGATACCTGCGTTGAGGACTATTCCGTCCAGCGGACCAACACTGGATGCGAAATTCTTAATGGAATCGAAGGACTCCATATCCACTATGGAGACCCGGACAATTCCCGGGGAGAGCCCAAGAAGAGCATCAATTTGAGCTTTTGCATTTAGAGCCTTGTCTCGCGAACGACAGGCGAGAATCACCGATGCCCCCTGACGGGCAAAGTGCTTTGCGGCCTCGAAGCCGAGACCAGTGTTCGCACCGGTTACCAGTATCCTCCAGCCATCGATCCGGGTGCGCGGGATGGGAAGTGATGAAAAGAAGGTGTAGGCTTTCTGGAAAATTGCGGACATGGTTGTTCGGGGAAAGCAGCATAGCCAAGTACCATCGAAGCTCATACCTATCGGCTTGGGAGGCCAGCATTGCGGTAGCTCACAACTACTGCTACAACACAGTGCCTAAGCAAAAGTCTTCGTGATCGCGGTCCAACTATAGAAACAATTGAGATAATTCAGCCATAGAAACTTCGAATGGCAAGAGATTAAAAGAAAAGAAGCTTAGTACTAGCCCTTAGTTATTAATAGAAAAAAAAAGTTTAAAAAATTACTACTAAGTTAGTAGCATCCTGTATGCTAGACCTTTGATGCAATGACAGCCTACACCTGGTAGGGTATTAACTAGTCTACGATAACTTCTCAAAAACTGAGGGGGGATTGGATCCCATCCCAAAGGCAACACTCAGCGAGCGTCTGCCGAGTGTTGTAGCAAGACGGGATGCATCAATTGCTTACCTAATTACAGCCCAAAACTGCCAAGAACGCCCACACGGAATATGCCGTCATCTGAGCTACGGACGCCTGCTCCCTCTAGTCAAATTTTCAAGTCCCCCATCACCAACCCTCCCGGCCACTGCCACCCACATCGGCCTTAATTCTCACAATGATTGACGCAAAAGAAGGCAATAACCCCCAGACCTCTCTCCAGAGAGCAATTGCTAATAATCCCCAGTTGCAAAACACAACACCTCATCAAGCTGTTGGGTAATAATCCACGGCATAGTCTATGACGTGACCGACTTCCTCTCCTCTCACCCGGGCGGCGCGAAGGCCATTCTATCCCTCGCCGGACAAGACGCAACAGAAGAATACGACCCCATACACCCCCCCGGCACTCTCGAGGAGTCCTTAAGAGAGTCACAAATCCTCGGACCTGTCGACCCGTCCACCATTACAACCGTTACGCCTATGCCATCGTTGACCTCCTCATCCCCCGAGAAAGGCAATGATAAGAATGGCATCCCACCATTAGAAGATCAGTTAAACCTTGACGACTTCGCCATCACAGCTGAGAAGCTACTCTCGCCGAAAGCGTGGGCGTACTACTTCTCCGCTAGCGACGACCTGTTGACGAAACAGCACAACAACGCAGCGTACCAGCAGATCCTCCTCCGCCCGCGGATATTCAAAGACGTCCGTGAGGTAAATACCCGAACAACGATATGCTCCTCTCCTGTCGCCTTTCCGGTTTTCGTTGCGCCTGCAGCGATGGCGAGACTAGCACATCCGTCCGGCGAAGCCGGCATCGCAGAAGCGTGTGGGAGAGAAGGCGTGTTGCAGTGCGTTAGCAATAACGCAAGTCTGAAGCCCGAGCAGACCATGGCGGGTCGAATCAGCGACGAGCAACCTGCTTGGTTCCAATTGTACGTTAAGGAGGACCGAAGAAAGAGCGAGGCGCTGCTGGGGCGGGTGGACGCACTGGGCTTCACGGCTGTGGTGTTAACGCTTGATGCACCTACCCCGGGGAAAAGGGAGGCAGACGAAAGGATTAAGAACGCTATGAACACAACGAGCGCTACTCCAAGTCAAGGACTTGGAAAGGCACTCTTCGCGGGTACTACGCCATCATTGACGTGGGAGGATATAAAGTGGCTGAGGAAACACACCAGATTGCCCATAATTCTGAAGGGTCTGCAGACGCATGAGGATGCTGCTATGGCTGCCAGGAAGGAGGTTCTTGAACTTGGCGTTACTGGGATTATACTATCTAACCATGGTGGACGGGCGGCAGATACTGCTCCTCCCCCCGTGTATGTTCTGATGGAGATTCGGAAGTATGCCCCCGAAGTATTCGATAGGCTTGAGGTATATGTTGATGGTGGGATCCGCCGCGGGACGGATGTTGTCAAGGCGCTCTGTTTGGGTGCTAAGGCTGTTGGGATCGGTCGGCCAGCATTGTTTGGTTTGAGTGGCTATGGCGTTGATGGGGTTCGCCGGGTATTAACTATACTCAGAGAGGAGATTGAGACTGCTATGAGGCTACTCGGGGTCTACTCTGTGGGGGAATTGGGATTGGGACACGTAAGTGATCTGCCGTGCACTTTCTGGGAACAGTGCTGACTGGTGATTGCGGTGATTGCGGTGATTGCAGATCAATACTAGAGCATTGGACCAGCTGATTTATCAGGAGCCACAGGAGTCATCAGGCGGAGTAATCAAGGCGAAGTTGTAACTTGTAGACTTTTTTGGGAGTTGGGCCAATTTGGAGTGTTATCGGCACCATACTGATGGTACTGTAGAAGCAAGTGGGAATATGTCAGTCGCTCCATAGCATTAGGCTACTGCATGTAGACAGCAGTTTAGAAACGACGTCGGGGCAAAACCCTAGACAACACTACACTTAGAGATGTTTTAAATTTACTGTATAAAGCTTATGAATCAAAAGTCGGGGATGATTGGATTTCAATAATAATAAACTTGGGCACTTTGTTCTCATTCAGGGATTTATCGATTGCATACTTGTAACAAAAACCTTTGAGTTCCTCAAGTTATCATATGAAAACCGCAAGTTCCCAATAGAGTATTGAGTCCCCAAAAGGGCTAAGCTATACCAAGACTAGAAACCAGGTGGGATATGATACTATGATAGGAAGCGAACTCGCCCTTAAGGTTAGCCCAAACAGGTCTTTAGGGTCCAATCAAAAATGCCAAAGACCCTGCTGTACAGTAGCGATGCCGTAATGCCCCAACGGAATGTATTCTTGCGCCTTGCCGCCCTCTCGGAATGCTACTTTTGTGGCTTGCTGTGGTGGTACCGGTACTGTACTCTAGGAACTACTGGTAGAACTCTCGGCTGTGGCACTGTCTGGGCAAAACACTGGTCTCAGCGCGGGGCAGGTCTCTACCCCAGGTTGCCATCCTCTCCCACATTTTCAAAAGAAAGGTCTGCATGGCTACCTGCTACACCACCACCACTGGCATTGCTTTTCAGCAGTGCCATGAAAATCAAGGAAGGGGAATACTGTAACTGAATAGAAGAACCCAAGAGTGTGTGGCGGCGTCACTTCGACGTTCTAGAAAAAAAAAATTGTAGTGGAGTGACGTCGTTGTTGATATCACAAACAGGGTTTGTGGGGTGGCCGCAGATATCAGCTGCGGAATCTGTTCATGACTGGGAATCAAGAGAAGAAAGAAGAAGTCAGGAGAAACACGTCATGAGAGTCCGTGAGAAGAAGATATAGGTAGCCTTCGCTTCCCTCTTTCTATTACTTCACTATCCTTCACTTTCCTCCTTCATCCATCATATCAGAGATACCACAGACTATCATCATCCTCACTACACATTAATCACCACCAGCAATTATTCTCAACATGCCCATAATACTCGGCGATGAGATGCTTATACCTCCTTCCATGAGGAGGCCCAAAAGGTACTACACCGCCAACCCATACGATGATCCCCGTGTCGAGACCACAATAATAGAGTCTCCCTCTATGTCATCGACCACTACCATCGAACTCCCTCCCCATCGCTCCCTCACCCCTCCTCGTTCCCCCATTCTCATTCACGAAGACCACTACGTCCCCGTCGCGACCGACATCGAATTCGAATCCTCTCGTGGTCGCGAATATGTTATTCATCCAGCTGGTCGATCAGCTGTTTATCATGAGCGGATGGGAGGAGGAGGGGGATTCGGTGGCGAGCTGGATGCGAATTACTCACATGGACATGGGTATGGACGCGGCCGCCACTATCGTGCAAGGAGTGTTGGTCCAGTTTCGGACTATGATAGCTACTCCGACGATTACTACCTTGAGGATGGCACTCGTCATGGGATTCGCCATCACCGTCACGGGTCACCACACCGTCATCATGACGGTCACAACCATCGTGTGAAACACCTTTTGGAAGGCGGCGCTGGACTCGTTGGTGCTCACAAGCTCCGCGAGCATAAAGAACATAAGGAGCATCTTCACCGCCGTTCGTCGTCTAACGATGGCCACAGGGGCCTGCATCTCGCCGAGGCCACAGGCCTCGCCCTCGGTGCCAGGAAGCTCATGAAGCACAGATCTCATTCTCGCCCCGGTCGACATCCTTCTCCTGAGGGTCATCATCGCGCACGCCATCTTGCCGAAGCTGGTATTGCAACCGCAGGACTGAAATATGCTTTGAACCATCGCCGATCACGCTCCCACAGCCACCATAGACGCCTCAGCTCTGACTCAGAACGGCATCCAGGATGGAACAGCGATGATCATAAGGCCCATCGTCGCGCCAAGCACCTCGCTGAAGCAGGTCTAGGTATCGCTGCTGCTGGTGCTGCTAAGGAGCTATATGACCACCGTAAACACCATCGCTCTTCTTCGGTATCCTCATCGGATGGGGAACGCCACCATAACGGACGTCACATTGCTGCTGCGGCTCTAGGCGCCACAGCCGCCGGGCTTGCCCACCACAAGTACGCTCACCACCACCGCCGTTCCTCCTCCGTTTCGTCTTACTCTCCCAGTTCGGATGACGAGAATAAACATCGCGGGCGCAAGATTGCTGGCGCTGCAGTTGGCACCGCAGCTACAGGGCTTGCCGCTAAGGCACTTTATGATCACCGAAGAAGAAAGAATAGGTCTAGGTCCTCTTCAGCCTCATCATCATCGTCATCCTCGGGTGGGGAACGCCGTCATCATCACAGGCTCGGGAAAGCAGCACTCGGCGCAACAGCACTCGGCGTAACAGCCGCCGGTCTAAAGCACCATCACGACCGCCGCTCTCGCTCCCGCTCCCGTTCTAGCTCCCGCGAACGAAGAAACCATGCCGACGGGCTGAAGAAGGTCGGATACACTATGGCCGGAGCTCTCGCCGAGAAGCATCATCGTGAGCAGAGACGCGGCAGATCACTTTCTCCCGAAGGGCGCCGCCACGATGGGCATCATGGCCACCACGACGGCCATCATATTACACATGGCCATCTCAATCCCGGCCAAGGCTTTGTCGAAAATGAGAGCATCCATTCATCGCCAAACGGAACCGGAGGTCGTTCTCGTCGCGGTAGTCATGGGGGGGGGATGCCGGGCAAGGTTACGGACCACTCTGCTATAAGAAACATCGGAGAGGCAGCTGCGTATAAGCTTGGCGAGGCAGTAGCCGGGGGATTAAGCGGAAGGAGGGAACCGGGCAGCATGGGTTATAGGAGATAACTTAGGTGTTCACTTGTATAACTTAACGGTGTACCTTTATGAACGATTTTCTTTTGTTGCATGGACGGACATGGCATTCTTTCTTTAGTTTGGTTAATCGGAGTAGGGAATAAATGAGTTGATAAATCTTTCTCCTTCCTCCCCATGAAGAATGTATTCTGTCTCCGGGGGTTTTCTTCTATTATACCCATTACAGGAGTGACATCACGCACTCTATGGATACAACCTCACCTCAAACGACTAACAATAATAAACACTGGATCAAACTTGATTGAATCTATGGCTCTTAGGAAACCATGTCTATAGAAAACTCCCCGAATTTCAACCTATCTCTCGATCCCCTAGATATTCTGGGGGCGGCTAGAAATACGCCCACTACAATAATAATAATAATTATCAAATTTAATAACAGTATGCGAATGTATGATACCATGAGGATAGTGGCAGCACTTTTTTTGCCCCCACCGCGTGTTATCATCTCGTGCCGAGTATACAGTACTCGAGTACAAGCACCCCATACACGGTACGATGCCAGGCAAAAGTGGTGTTCTCACAATGAAATATCGCCAGACACCCCGAAGCCACCTTCAATGGGCAGAGACATTGCCTCCCGATGGCGTTGCAGCTTGCGCGTGATTACGGAACCCCCGTTGATTAACAAGGGCCTAGCGGTGTGATGCTGTATGATACTACGAGTGCCGGTATCATAGTTATTCCAATTTTCCCTGAGCATCAAATGTCACTCGGTTTTATCCCGCGGTTTTATAAGAGTATGGGGTGGAGGTTTAGGGAAACCCCTGCTGCGGTGGTGAGACTACAATGTGAAGCCGCAAGTAAATTCAAGTGGTGTTAAGCTGGGAGTTTTTATCATACCTTGCATGGTAAACCACCGATAGAGGGAACTGCACTCCCGTATGCTGTCGTGTATTCAATTGGTGGTTCAAGTTTGCTCCTGGCAGAAACAAACTCGTGGGGGACGCTACCTGGTGTAGGTGAAAGAACCACTCTGAGATTATTGCCGGGTGGAGATGTTGAGGTGTCGGCTCTCTATTGGAGGTTGCTGGTTATCTTAACTGCTACTTAATTGGAGAAAAAGTTTACACGTATTATACAGCCTTATACATCCGTTCATGCCCTAGTGTGCCTACACATGGCGTCCGCACTTCTGTGCTCCTCCATATGTGCGCTTCCTGATATCTGCGCTCCTTTGATGCTCCTAATACTGCAACCTTCTACTACTGGGATTATTCTACCTCCACTATCACACCTATTAAGTTAACACCGGCCAGGCAGGGCGGAGGATTTCAAAAAAAAAAAGTCACATCCTTCAGACTAAGCTATGCGTAGATAAGATGTTTTGGAAAGAGAAGGGCAGAGTGGTGGTGGTGATGAGGCCGAGGGAGATGAAGAAGAAAACGCTCCATTCAAGTAAAAGTTGAATCAACATTGTCCCTCCGCCCCCATCCTCCTACCCTCATATTTTTTTTCCCCTACAGAGTTATTATTGTTTATAAGGGGGGATTGAAAGTGGGAATAATATGGGAAATCTAATCAATCCGAGTCATGTCGTATCGTGGCTCAACTCCGTGGGATTGTGGCGTTTTTAGGCCTTTGAGTGCTCTTTTGGCTTCAAAAGTGGTCGAGAGAAGATAAAGTTTGTGGCGTGTGACCAGGTGAGTGAGAACGTGTGTTGGAATGAGAATGCCAATAGATGAAGAGAAATTCGAGTCTCGGGTGCCCAGCACCGAGGGTAGGGAACTCCCCACGATAGCCTTCCCGCTAAAGTGATCCACGTGCAGGATGATTTGTAACTATCCCTGAGGGCAAACGATACCGGAATCCCCTGGTTTTCGAGTCTAGAGAGTCGTGAAGTTGGGGGTCTTGAGGCCATTCCCCATTCCCTGCAGGGATTTTCGTCCTCAACACCATAACATAGTGTTTATATAGGGGGTTTCTTTCTTTCTTGCAGAAGTCACTCTAATCAGAATGATCGACTATTGAGGCGCAATGACCGAGATGCAGTAGACACTTTTTTCTTTCTTTCTGGATCTGCACTTCATCTTTTAATATCCCATTGCCACCCTTCTATAGCATTATCAGGATTATCCCAAGATTCCATAAAATTCATCGGAAGTGTGCCCCCCCTCCCCATCCCCCTTTTATTACACTTGTTGTTTCTCGGCAAGTGTGAAATGTTGTGTGCACTGATATTGAGAGAGTGTTGTTGATCTGTAGATTTAGACCATCTATGATAGATAGCAAGGATATGCGGATGTGAGGCTTTACTAAAAAAGCTGCCGGCCTGGAAGGGAACATACGGCGGCGGCGGAGCATCTACCCGAGATGGTATAGAGATCTCCAACATTGTATATATTCTGTCACTCGAGGCTTCCTCCTACATACCATAGCTAGCGCTCGCCAAAGGCATGCCTCCTGGTATGTTTGGTTATAGGGGTCATAGAACACATCAAGCCGGAGAGGCCCAGAGCTCACTAATTGATCCGACTTGGGTGAAACTCAGGAAGCGACTACACGACCTCATGCTCTAGCGGGGCCTCCTTGTCCACATTCTGGTGATTTCTAACTACTACTTTAGAGTTCCGTCATGTATCAAGCCATTCCAAATAACTTACGGCTTTATTGTCAGTCTATTTGTCTCGCACGAGTAGGGAGAAGAGAGAAAAGCGGGAGTACGGGGCGGGCCAGGTGTTCGTACAAAATACCGGTACCCATATCGAGTGATAAGACGAACAAGAGTCGGCCTACTTTTGCTCATGTGCTCATGCAGCAATCAAAATTTCTTTTGTCGTAAAACTTTGAGGGAGAGTTTTTTCTTTTCTCTTCTTCCAGTAGTGGACTTTGTACAGTACATATCAACCCCGTTCTCCCTCTCTGGGGGACAGCATGGGACTTCCAGAATTGAGTGTCAATACTAGAGAGGAAAACCCAGGGGGGATTTGTGGGGGGCTATATTTCGCACAACTATTGTATTATAGTACAGCACGTTAAACTAATATCCTAGTCCTATTTCATTTCTACATCACAAAAAAACCCCCCCGGACAATGGGCCGTGAGATCGGAATAAGGTTTTTCCTATTATGGTAGTCAAGTTAGTAGCCACCCACCCACCAGTCTGGTACCGTGGAACCTGGCCCACATATAATATAAATAATTCACAAAGATTTTAAATGATCGCCCCCCCCCCCCTTTCCTCCACGCGCTTCGCCAATGCCTTATTGCAAGATCGCCATTACCCCCCAAGTTCCCCACAGACCTAAACGTATCAATCCGAAACTCACCACCCGGATCAACACTCCATCTGCAGTGCGGCACGACTCCAGTTATACTCCCTTGCTTAACCAAGGCAGAGCCAGCGCAAAAACCCCAACGTCAAGTATCAGAACTATTCTTAAGACCCGGATTTGTCAGGACAAGGATCCTATATATCACAATCACGCAAGATACACTTGCAGGAATCTCCCCGCATTACATCAAGACGCGTGGCATAGTTATCCGGAATCTCCGGGAGTTCCCATCCTGGGTTCATGAGAGCGGCAGTTGGTTTCACTGGGACACGTTTTGGTGGGCCCGGGGGTCCGGGCCTAGGCAGGTGTAGCCTGGGGGGTACGATAAGTATGATAACGCGTCGCCTAGGTGGGTGGGCTTTTTGGGAGTATGGGCGGTTCGAGGTGTGTGAGTGCATGGCTTGTCTCCGAGTGATTACGCTAGTTTGGGGGGGAGGGTATATTTGGGATGCATAATAATATAAGAATAGATTAAGGTTGATTTTTTTTAAAATCTCCCCGCAATCTGTGTGAGAGGGAGGTTCAAATCACGGCGAATAGTCAGAAAAGCTCTTGAGGTCAGGGATACAGCAGTGAGGGAAACCCGATTTATACAGCGAACATTGAAATATTGTCAGAGAAATCATGTGAAAACACCAGAGAAATTGAGATGTGATGGAGAAAATATTGACAAGGCGAATCGCTGATGGCAGAGGGGGTAGGTGAGTAAAATGTGTTGAATCCTTAAGCCCATTTTCCTAGCAGCGCCATAAGCCCTAATAAATAAATAAAAAAACGTCGGTGTCAGTATATCATATCGAGTTTTATGTAATTGTGGGATAACTCACCTGCCCCCGACACCATGAATGTGAATGCCATCATAACATAAGAGATCTTTGCATCCTTCAGAGTCCTGCTAAACAAAAATTCGTGTGCCATCAGCTCCACCAGCCCCGTGTAGAGCAAGATTCCCGCAGAAATAGCGTCGAAAATCCCGTTCAGCATCAAGGCAGTCTGACTGGTGGGGTCCAAGGTTGACCTAGCCCCCAATCCAACCCCGATAGCCAGAGGAGTTGTAATCCCATAGCCCAATCCCATAGCGTACGGCATCCACCTATTCGGGAACGGCACTGCCGATAACCTGGCCCCCAGCCCCAACCCCTCAAAGGTCTGGTGGAAAACAATCACAACATATAATGTTGTGAATTCCTTTCCTGAAACCGCAAGTGTGAGCCCGATGAAGATCGAGTGGAAGATTATCCCAAATTCCAGGATGAAGAGGGAAATCATTTGAGCCGCGTAGTTCTCCTTCATAGTCTCGGCATCCGCACAGTTGAGCATCTCTGGGTCGTTGGTGCGGGGGGGAGGGGAGTTGCTGCAATCCTCTTTTGTCTGGTTTGATGAGGAGGAGTTATCGATGTCGTATCCGAGATGACTGGTCGAGAAGGTGGCAAAGCGCGTGGCTAGTAGCTCCACAAAGAACACGGCGAATACAGACATTAGCGCTATACCTTGTGCCCATGGGTATTCCGTTATTGGTCCTGTGAGACACGGGTCTGTGAGGGCCTCGTTGGCAGGCGTGAGGAGCTGTTTAGTTTTCTCGTTAGTTTGTTTCTAACCTTTGGATGGATTCTCAACCAACGTGAATGAATGCAGTGCAGATGATAACACCGGAGCCAAAGTACTTGGCAAACATCATTGCCCATTCCGGGATTTTCAGCCGTGGATGCTCCCTTCCAATGATTGGGAATAACGCGCCTATCGTGAATAAAAGTATTAGTGGGTTTCTTTCTCTCTCATGCATTCCTTTCCTTTCCCCCGCTACAAGAAATGATCAGGGAGGACAAAACCAACCAAACATAGACCCAACCAAGATAACAAAGACGGCAGAAATCCTCAGTCCCATCCTCCCATTGTATTCGTTCCCTCCTCCACACTTTGGCACTGCTCCTGCTCCGCCATCCACAACCTGGCGCAAAGCCAAACTGGTAAACTCCATAGTAGCGGTAACAGCGATTTTTCTCTTTCTGATCGGAGAAGGGAATCCTCACTCGGGTTTGTTTACCTCTTTGATAACACTTGGGATAGTCGAGTGAGACCAAGTGATCAGTGCGGATTTCTCTGTAAAAGAGAGTGTGTGTGTGTGTGAAGTGATGAGTTGGTGTCAATTCGTAACCGTGTGAAGGGAAATGCAAGCAATTCCTGAGTCGTCGTTCATATACAAGTACTGGCAAGTTTTTCCCGGGAGGAGGGAGGGAGGGAGGGAGAGGGTGGGGGTGATGTTAATAGGTAAATTTTAAAATAAAAAAAAAGTAAAAAATAAAAAAATGCCGAGTAGGGCAGCGGTCTTTGTCCGGTGCCGGTGCCGGGCTCCTGAAATCGGCCCTCCTCTGAACGAGAATTAACAACAAAGACTCTGCAACAGCAACAAGGTTTTTTGAGAAACAAACTCCATAGGACTTTTCAAAATCAGCCCTTCTCCTGTCCTACGCACTCCGATCTTTTATTGAGGAAGTATTGGTTGAGGACAGCAAGATGGGCATTTTCGAGCCGGAGAAAATGTATACAAATTTATGCCAAGACACCAAGTTTTTATATGTATTAACTAAGCAATTAGAGGGGACGAGACAGTGGGTTTTAGGTGTCTAGCGCAAGAGGAAGGGCAGACATAAGGAGGTGAGATGCCGGTAGGGCCGTGGGGTGGAAGTGTGGTGTCGTCGTCGTCTTGGTGTTTGGAGAGACACCTTGGCGGGTAACACAACCTTGAAGTGGGTAGGTAACCACCAAGGTGTTCGCAGCTGATGCGAATCGAGCCGCGGGACTCTCCTTCCCTCACAAAGGGCGCCCTCGAGTACCGTACCGTACAGCACAAGCATAATGCTCTTTTTGAGACGGCTACGGTAATCGTTACAAGTACAATTCCACCGCTACGGTCGCTGGTATCTGCCCTTATAGGCAAATCATCCCAAGAGCATTCATTAATGGCTATCATGGATCAAAGCGCAAACATTCGTCCGTTTCAGAGCCACAGAAGGTCAACACCAACTCCCTCCAAACCTCTTCTCTTGGCGTGGGATGTCTATCATTGGGGAACCCTTCCGTACCCTTGCAATTTACGATATATTCAGCTACCGGTAGTACGAGTATTTTCTTGTCATGGAGGGGGAACAAAAGAAAAAGAAAGAAAAAAAATCCGTGCTCGAGATGCATGCTACCGAATAGGGAAGGGGAAGTCGATACTCTAAAAGTTATCTTACAACACAAACCCTCCCCCTCCAAAGGAGGTTTGTGGCATGATCGCAGGTCTCTAATTGGTTGGGCTTCATCCCCAAACCATGGGGATTTGAAAAATTGCAAATTGCAAGTGTATCATCTGAAAGAGGGGCAGCGGGCGGGGGGCGCTGCTCGCGCACTCGCAGGCAAACACATGGTCTATAAGATTTTGTTTGGGGAACCGGAAGAACACTACCGTACTACCCAGGGAACATTTATCATATTGCGCTCGTCCGATGATAGTCTGCGGCTATCACCACTAATAACCATTCAGCTGATCAGCTCTGAAATTCCCATGATATTACGGGGTTTATGAAAGGAGTACACGTCAAATCCTCGCTAGTCGCACGAATCAGTTTCTGAGGGATCCGAGGAATTGCGACCCATGAGACACCACATTACCCAGACCCCTCCCAATTCCCGTAATTCGCAGCACTCGCTTATGACAAGATACCCTATGATATTGTCATCAACCTTGGGGGGTCAGAAACTAGCATGGGTCTGCCGGAAATACTAGTGTGTCGAACGCCTCCTCTTTTTTTTTTTTGGCGGGGATTCTTTCACCAATGCTAGAATGGAAAAAACATCAGACCCCAAGGGTGTCTATTCCGTTATCATGTGCGATTTCCCAAGCCTGAAAAGTGCGGCAGTGATCAATTTCTTCTTGGCCCGAATCACTGTTCGAGTGATGTATTGTGATTATATACAGCTACGATAGTGGATCTTGGTGCCCCCCATTTTACACCAAAAGTATCTCACTTAATGGACTCAATGAGTTATTTTCTATGGAGCAAGTGATTGAGGCTAGTGCTTTCCATGAGGCTTGATTGTATAGCCTTTCTGTGCCCTGAAGTTGAATCAGTCAAAAGCAACTAGAGATACTATCCATCTCGCTAGAGGGGACTAGATAATCCTCCTACTTGAAGTTTAGCCCTCCAGCACCGATGCTTTAGACCCGCCGTGTGGTGAGGGGTAAATACTCATTCGAATCACTCGTCAGCATTTTTATGTCATGAACCATTGCCAAAGCTAGATACACAATATTTTGAGTTTCGTTGCCTAAATTTTTACCTCTGAACCGGAGCCACTGCTTTGACAATTCTAGTTAGCAGTCAGATACTCGAGCACCGGTAATCGTCTCGTTAGAAGATCCCAGTTAAGGATGGCACCGGTCGTTACGTCAGGGACCAAGCCAATTTTCAGGACTGAATTCTAACTTCTCACCCGGAGTCCTTCCGGCGGCACCTCCAATCCCCAGGATGCCTCCGCCACCGAAACCACTTCCGGGCCTTATCGATTTCGTTTTCACCTAGCACCATGATATGGCATTCCTAGCTAGCCGTATGGTTTTTTTGGGCAATTACGGTACATTTTGGGTTAGGGACCTTGAAAAGCTGAGATGCGTTTGTATCATACGCTTGGGAGATCTCCCCCGCCTGATAACCCGGGGAAAGGGGCATGCTGCGGATTGGATTTAGGGCTTACAATTTATTTAGTCTCATAGGGGGTAAAGATAGTTGTTTGTGTGATGTAAGATGGACGTCTAGAAGGGTAACGCGATTTCAGATGATACCAGTGAGAGAATTTCACCTGTAATAGGTCCCAATTTGGTAGAATACCGCACCCTTCGTATAATGTCGGGGTATGTACCCGTATGGTATGATGCAAAGCGGTTCAAGCTAGGGCCAAGCTTGTTGCATCTTGCAATGCCTGTACCCGTGAGGGTAAGGGGTTATAAATATGTAAAATTGTGTCTGAAGGGCTATGGTTCAATTCTCTGGCCTGTCGGACTTTTATTTCAGAACGATTGTAATTATACCAGTAACGTGCAATTTACAAGTGAATTTTGTGGTATGTAGCTTTTATTTTTATAGTTATAGAAAAAGGTTGTAGTTGAAGTAAAGAATGATGTAGATATTAAGCATATCATTGCGGCTAAAATGATACAAAAAATATGTGATGGTTTAGAATTGAGCCCAGGACCCATGATATAACAATATCATAATTTTCCCCATGATTTGCATTTACCCTTGTATCATAAATGGATGAACTTCACGATGCGACGGCTTGAGTCCACCTTTTTAATACTTTGAACCGTAGAACTGGCAATCCCCCATCAAGACCTTGAGGGCACGCATATCTAGTGCTTTCCTGGAATATTATATGGCGTAGATTTTTTTAGGAATAACATTCCAACCCCATCGTTGGCATACAGATTCTGCAAAGCTTAGCCTCATCGCCACTTGGAGGTCGCAGAGCGCTGTCCCACCCACCATGCTCTCAACCAATCACATGCGCCCTGAGTAATCCATCGACCTCCCCGCCAACAGGTCTTGGCGCTCAAATTCCCCTCCAACCCACGCCCCTTGATCAATATTCCCCCACCGATCATCTCCACTCTATCATACAACCATGTTGTCTACAACGCGTTCCCTCGCACTACGATGTACGTCTTCCTTCCGCGAATCCTTCTCCCAGCAATTCTAACGAATTTCATAAAGCAGCGACAAGAATTCTCCCGGCCACATCCATCTCCACTCGGCTACTATCCACTCCAACATCTCTCGCCCCACGCGATGCATCCTCCATCGATCGCTCGAATAGGCGGGAGGTTCTCCTTCCTAGCCAGGAGCCCAAGAAGGGCGTTATGCAATACGCCTTGTAATGCTACCTAATTCCTCCCCCCTTGAGCCTACCGCTAACAAAAACTAGGACAACCCTCGACCAAATCGCAAACTGGGCCCGCCAGGGCTCCCTCTGGCCCATGACTTTCGGGCTTGCCTGCTGTGCTGTGGAAATGATGCATTTGTCGGCACCCCGCTACGACCAGGATCGTCTAGGGATTATCTTTCGTGCCTCCCCCCGCCAGTCCGACGTTATGATTGTCGCGGGTACGTTGACCAACAAAATGGCGCCGGCGCTGCGTCAGGTATATGACCAGATGCCTGAGCCCCGTTGGGTCGTTAGTATGGGGAGCTGTGCGAACGGAGGTGGATACTATCATTACAGTTACTCGGTAGTGCGGGGGTGTGATAGGATTGTGCCTGTTGATGTTTATGTTCCTGGATGTCCGCCTACCAGTGAAGCTCTGATGTATGGGATTTTGCAGTTGCAGAAGAAGATGAGACACACCAAGGTTTGCTCTTTTCCTGGTGGTTTGGTGGTGGTGGTGATGTCGCTGACCGATGGATGAATAGATTACGAGGATCTGGTACCGCAAGTAAATGGCATCCAGCCTTGGCTGGTGGAAGGAAGTGATTGTCCTTGACCGCCGTTTGGTGAAGGAAAAGTCGATGTGTACACTGCAATACCAAGGGTTCCATTTTTATCTTTTTTCTTGTTTCACTGGTGCAGACACAGGGCTCGGATTGTGATTCCAGCATGCAGTTTCGTTCGTGCTGAAAATAGACATTCAGTAATTGTGCTTTGTAGTTACGATGGTAACACAAGCGTCATTAATGTGCGGAGGCAGCCTCCGGGACTCCCGAGAAGACCACCTTAGAGGAGTTGATGAATGCAGTGCCACTATGGCGATCACCCCCTGGTGGAGGTATAGAATTATTTAGGAATGCTTCAATAAAGGGATTTCGCAACGCAGGGTTATGATCGTTGTCTCCGTGATCACTGTCTACTGGGGTGATAAATAAGGATTTAGCTGATCGGTGTTCAATCGTTTATCACCATGGCGTCGCCGAACCATTAGATCGGTGAAGAATCTGCCCCGATAGTTGTTTGTTGCGATGTGGGTTAGGGTGAGATACGACCCTCTACGATGCCCCACTACGAGAATCCACGATCTCCTGGCCCAGACGACGGAATCTTAAGCCTATGATATGTATTATACTCCGGCGCTTTAGAGCCTGTTTCATGTACCAGCACTCGGCTACTATCAGGGTGTCGTGTTTACCCTATATCCCATATGAAGCTCTGTGATTCGTTTCCTGGCATCCTTTTACCGTGTATGATATATAAATTCTGGTCCGCGGTGTTTTCCTCTTAAGCTTGACCCTCAAAGCCCCGTCCTCTTTCGGACATTCCAGCAATCAAGAAGTTTTCTCCCTTCCTTTGACCTTTGCTAATTCCCCTAACTAGCTATACCTTCCTTCTCATCTTCTCATCTCCGGTGGCTGCCAGGCTTTAAACCGTATTTCAAAGAATGTTGGAAGCTAGTACTGTACTCGTCGTGCCCGGCGCGCGCTATGGAGTGAAACATCGCGCCCTTTTCCAATGCTCCCTGCGGCATTATATTATAACCTGACGGCTCACCTATCCAGTGATACCCCTAGCTCGTAGTCTACTCGAGCATAGTGCCCAGGCAGCAGGGGCAAATAGTTCGATCGACCTCCTCTCGGTCACTAATCTCTCTAAGATCCGTCCGAAATTCCTTCAATTCTCCGGAAACCACATCTAAGCAGTGAGTTAGGGAGCTTAATACCCAACCATTTCCAACCTCACTGGTATTCGGGTTATGGTGCCAATGTGATCCAGTTATCAACCCCACGGCCTTAGCAGGGCTACTAATGCTTTAAAAAGTGCACAATAGACGGGGGATTGCTTGTATAGTAGTCTACTCGTAGCTTCCCTCCCTCGACGACTAAAAACATACCCTGAAAAGGCAGAAGTAATTATAACAAAACATGGAGCTCAAGGTCCATCTCCTGTTCACCACAGGAGCTCCACTCCCCCGTAACATCCCGTTCCCCAGAGCCTTTTATCAACAGCCCGATAATCTCCATAGCGCACGAGCTCCCCACTATACTCGAGTACTGTACCAGTGCATGCTCCACCTCCTAACAATGACAAGGGTAACCATGTCTCAGAAATGATTATGTGCTTCCTAGGAGTGTTTGACTCCTTGAAGCTTGCTCGGCGAAGCCAGGGATAGTGTGCGACCTGTAGTAACAGGTTTTGGGTGGGACGGCCCAAGGCACTGCGGCACGGGAGTAGATATTTGATGATTGGGGTATCATAGCTGGGAGGTTGAGGTGCTGGTGAGAGGCACTTTTTTCATGGTGTACTGTACTCGAGTACAGCACGGTGGTGATAATTTTTACCACCCACAGATCAAAGTGCTAGAGCTAATACCAAGGCCAATTGCCCCGATTCCTTGGTAGTCTACGTCTTCGGGCACTTAGACTAGAAGCGTTTCTAACCAGTCTTTCCCATTTATAGTTAAAAGATTCCTACTAAAGTCACCCACCGTCTTTCGAACTAGAAGTGTGTGGAATCTGGGAACAAGGCGAAGGGATTTCAATCGAGTGGAATTGGTTAGTTATTTCTGCTAGTACTGAAACAAAATCTGTAGAAAACCTGAAGTTTCAAGTTGGAGCGTAGCTTAGCAGAGGACGCCCACCAATCGGATTGGATATCCGAATTTCTCACGATCGTGAGATGCTGTACTCGAGTACCCGGTCTGGAGAATCTACACCTCCTTAGTCGTGCGCCGAATTTCACGGAATTTTAGATCGAAAGCTGGAGAAATAGTTGGCTTGAACGTCGACAGCTGGGATCCTCCGATGGTGGGCCTTCCAATAAGCGCTTCCAATCCCGAGGGTGCGGAGAATTTAATCGAGTAGGCGGCGTTGCTATCCTTTCGCATAGAAGCCGGTCTCGGCCGTGGTTCAGCCAATACAAGAGAAGGGATCTTTTTGATTCCTATTCATTTGCGTCTCCACTCGGGCACTCGAGCACAGTACACGGGCAACGGAATCGAAGCAATTAAGAGGTAATCGCTATGAGTATTGTGTTCAAGTACTCGAGTAGAACCTCACACCGGCCCGGCCCAGTATTAGAATCTGCATCGGGAGATAAATGCAATCCCGCGGTAACGGTTTTTTCCAGTTCTAGTTGTTTACCACTGACTCGAGCCGGAAGTGGTTATCCTCGATCTGAGGGAGCCAATCGTTTCCTAGGGCCGCTAAGGCACCACTATCCCCCACGCGCATCGCCGGTCTTATAAAGTTAGAGGAACGGGCCCTCGTGCGAGTTGGCGCTTGTCTCTTACAAGGATTCACGATAACAGAATCATTGGCTTTTCCGAAAGGGCGATCGGGAAGATGTCATCATGACCGCAACGGCTTTTGCTGTCGCAGGGAACGGGTTCTCATGCAGTGTGCGAGCACCGTTCCTATAAAAGTAGGGTGCCGCGCTTCGTGGGTTTCCGCTGAACATAAAGACGTGGTATAAGTTATTACTTGAGCACGGTATTCGAGTGCCGTGCTACCGGTATCATGTTCCTGGCGGACAATTCGCGAAGGCTTGATGCATCTCTAGTACTAAAAAAATGTAACGGAATAGGGAGTTTAGGCTATGGGACGTTCTGAGATGTCGCTTCTATCCGCCCCCACTCACTACTCGGGTAGTCTATGTTTTCTGGAGTCATGTTCATCGTCGGGTGAAAACATGACATCCCCTGGCCGGCTGTCGTGGGGATCAATCTACAGCACAAGTACCGGTACGATTACTCGAGTATTGATACCCTGTGCCGGTGTCGTGCTTGTAAAGCATGTGCGAGAAGCAAAGCCTAAGCAACATTCATCCCCCTGCCTTGAGGGATGGAGTGGAGAAGCGTGAATTAGTGGGTAGACGTCATGGTAGACGTCAGTTTTTGCCACTAGGAGGAGGGTGAGTGAGTAAGGACAGCTGAATAGGGACTTAGATCTTTAATTGCCAAAGCGATTTTCTACCCCGAGTCGATACCCGTTTACCCCTTCGGCTCAGCCTGTAGTAGCAACTATTTCAAGAGGGGTGCCGATCCTTCACGCGGAAGCAGGAGCAGTTGTCTATAAATTGGGTGTCCTTTCGTTGGTTGGTCTAGGAAGAAGAGCCAGCCCTAACTTATAGTGAAGGAGATTTTTTTTCAGCCATCACAACCGCTTCTACTACTATCCACTGCTTTTTCATAAATAAAAACAGCCGATTTCTCAAATTAGAGACCGACCGAAATGGACTCCGCCAGCGATCAGAAGAACTTGGGCAATGTCATCGGTGGACACAAGGCCAACCTCCACAATCCCAGTGATACCTCTTCCGTCTCTTGCGCCTTTTAGGATAGGTAGGTGGCTAACAGTCGCTCCAGACACCTCCCAAGAGGCCAAGCAGCACTCCAAAGAGGTTCTCGAGGAGCTTGGTTTTGAGACCGGAGACACTGCTACTGGGACCAGCGGCCCGGAGGTGAACATTGAGGGAAAGAATCCTGGGAACGTTGCTGGCGGATACAAGGCGTATGTTTACTCAACTGTCATCTATAGGCCGGATAGCGGCTGACTGATTATTCTAGCGCCTTGCACAATCCCAATGTTTCGGAGGGGGCAAAGGAGCGCGCTCAGGAGAAGTTGGAGGAGATGGGAGCTAAATAGGAAAAGCTGAGACTCCGGAAAGTTGGCAGTCGTGGATGATAAATGATAGGTCTTGTAGCAGTAGCACTGGTAACGTGGGGGAGGGATCAACAAACAGGGAGGTTCAGCGAACACCACACTAAAAATGAATTAGTAAGCTGTGGTTTTATTTAGGCTGTTCGCCTAGCCCTCTCCATGTTATCACACGAATGTGAAGAGCTATTGCGATAGCAGATGTTTACTCGAGTACAGCACTGGTACATAAGAGGCCCGTCTCAACACGGCACCTTTTAGTAAACTTATCCTGAAACCGGTGCTCATTGTGCTATCTAGCCGTGATCAAATCGAACCTCTTTTTCAAGCTTCCTCCCCATGATCAATTCAGAGCTGGGGGTATTATAGATACTGTAAATGGGTCAGGAGATGCTAGAATCAAGCTATGCCAAGATCAGCATTACTCCAATTGTGCACCTGTCTTGCCTTTTTTTTTTTTTTTCGTCTAGAGGCCTACTGCATGCAACCGGCGAGTGATTCCATATGAGTAGATACCAAGTTCAACATTAAACTTACAACGGCAGACTTGCAAGTCAGATGTGATTCCCTAAAAAAGGGTATCCCAAGCAGTGAGACCGTATCGCAGTACTCTTCTGTTATGCACTCATCAGTGCAAGGGGTGCCCGGCCGCCTTCAACTATACATCTATAATCCATAGCCTCCTCCAAAGAGAGAGCCTCACAGTCCGTCCTAAAAGCCCCCCCTAAAAAACAGCTAAACTCAAATAAGAAACTCTCAAGTAGTTTACTCGGATGAGCTATGGCTATTGTGCTGACCACCACTCATACAAAACCCAAGAATTAGCATCTGTTTGGGTGGACTGGCGCCCGTTATCTTATTTCGCAAGCCAAACCTACGTTTCCTCGTCGTTCACAAATATTGACTGAAACTATTCCATACAAAGGAGTCTTCCCGTGAGACAATAGTCATCAACGTTTGCAATTCTTCTTCTCATAATATATCTTTTCCGATAGTGCATTCAACGAGGAATAATATGATATTTAACCTTGAAGAAACGGCTCATATCCACATGTCCGCAGGATAAGTATTCTTTCCCACTATATCATTATTGAAATACTTATCTGGTGCAGCTGTTAATATGTTAGGAACTAATTTATTCCTATGAAATTATCGGGAGCCCAGAGGTTCAATCCCCTCAGGCAGGGAGCTATTCTCGAGCTATCCGTGATATGGGGCAAAACTAATTATGGGCTATCGAGGCTGAGATTGAAGACCTGAGTCCTCCTCCAGAAGGTTGAGGGCGAAGAGTAGAGCAAAGAAGCGAAAAAGCCTTGCTTCATTATATTATTATATCATACCTCCTTTGTTTCAGAAAAGCAACCACAAACCTAGAATATTGTATAGACCTGCTAGTATTGAGATGACTAAATTAGTAGGTAAAGGTGGCTATTTAGCGCCAAACCACCCCTCCGCCACCGCCCGCCCTGAAAGCATACTGTTTTATTTTATTTTATTTTTTAAAAAAAGTTAGGTACAGTACTAATTAACCTCTATTACTAGCGAAATATCTAAGATCCTTTCGGTGGTCTCAGCGAAGCCACAGCTCCTGCTAGAGGTTGTCTAAGAATTTCGCCACTCGAAACAGTTCCGCGCGTTTAGCGCGATTTGAGTTTTGGAGGAGGGGGGAATAGTTGGGCAACACTCCTCTCCTCTTATTGCCTTCTGGACCTCCCTCATAAGGCATTTTGCAATTGTTAAAGGGGAATGCTAGGCATAGTCCCAGCAAGCACTAGCCAGTGCTAGGCATTCCGCAGGACCACTAATCTGTTATTATGAGATCGCTCGTGTTAGGGTCTCTAGCTAATAGCTCTGTTGTACAGTATCATTGCTCGTAATGACTGACTGACTTCGAAGTCCGACATAAACCCCTAACGTACCCCACGGCGACCCGAAACACACGGCGACCCGAAACAAACATATAAAGTTGTATTTAGGAAACCGGTTTTCTGCTCTCTACTGGTGGACTGGTAACCGGTGGTTTCGTGTCACCGTGTGTTTCGGCTCACCGTGGGGTACGTTAGCTAAGGTTGTGGTAGGCAAGAGATATTTTAGTACTTACGCAGCTTAGTCATGGTTGTGCGACAGACTCGAACTATCAAAGCCAGAGTTACCACACAAGCATCAGAGGGAAAAGGTCGTGTTTCAGAGTGATAGCCCATGATGTGCTCCCGAAACTGATCATTCCGCCCATAGTGGTGAATTTAGTCCACAACTAAAACCCCAATACCAACAGAGATGTATTGATGGAGAAAATCTAGCACTAAATACAAATCACGACTATATGTACAGACATCACCTGAATCCTCAATCCCTCCGAACCACTCCCTACCTAAAAACCTTTCCAAAATTAACCGGTTAACCCATCACGCCACCCCCAGAGGTGATTAATGGACCCCATCCGGGAGCTAGAGCTAAATCGCCCGGTTCAGCCACCTAACTAGGTAACCCAATACGCTAGGTCCCAAGCTACGAACACCTACCCCTACTCAAAGATCCGTCGGCGCCCACTTTGACCTCTTCCTAATCCTCGCCCCATAAAAGAAGAATCCAATAGGAATGGGTATCATAACGATAGCTATAAATCCTAGCAACGAGCCGCCCCAGTTGACTCCGAGGTTGTGGAACATTTGCCGGCCAAAAAGAGGGAAACCAGCGGCGAACGCGGAACGAAGGAACGTATTCGCTGCAATTGCAGAAGCAGCGCTGGGGTGCTGTTAGGAATAGCAACTAGGTGAGTTGGTGGGATAAGGTATACTTACAACATGAGGTATGCATCGATGAGGTAGTTTAGGGATTGCAGGAAGATTGTTATCAGGCCAATGCCTAGCGGGATACCGGCAAGGGTGGGGGCAGCCCAGTGGATATCAGGGTAGTTGCCGCTTGAAATACTTGTCAGCACAAATAAAACTTATACGGCGAATATCAATGGGGGAGTGTTACGTCCAGGAAAACCAGAAAATACCGATGGGGAAGAGAATGCTCCCGATGATAGCTGGAACCAAACGATCTTCCGGAATGGGTATATTGTTATTCGCCTTCATCCGTCTGTTTGTCCAAGGCTGGAAGGCTATTACTAAGAGTCCCCCAAAAATCATCCCGACAACCAGTCCAATATACGGCAGCGCAGCTACTCCAAGTCCGTAGCCCCGGATTTCCTCGAAAACGATTGGGTAGGCTGTCAAAAAGATGTAAAGGATACCACTGTAGAGCATGGGTTAGCAGATCGTCACGTGTGGGGAATATATCACAATAGTTACTAGACAAAAGCAGTGTACAGACTGAGCAGAAATATAATCGGCTCAGTAAAGAGAAGCTTGAGCGGGCGTCCAAAGTTCTTTTCAACCAAATCCTTAAAGTTGACTTCGATCTCTTCCTGTCTGGCGTGGATTCCCCAATTCTTTGTCAGGCGGCGGAGTTCAGTGGCTTTCGCTACTAAGATCATCGGCGGATACGTTTCCTCCAGGAAGAATAAGCACAAGAAGAGTGCAAAGAAACCCATGATTGCAGTAAGGTATTCGGTCCACCTCCACTGCCAATTTATCCTTTGATTAGCAACAAGGAATGATTAGTATGAAGGAAGTTTCCCGGACACTCACGCCCAAGTAGCTTCCAGCGATAAATCCACCGGCGATGGGAGCGAAAAGTGGCCCAGAGAATACTGCCATAGAGAAGACCGCGATTGCGGTACCTCTGGTCTCCTGACTAAAGATATCTGCGAACACAGCGCCGACAACCGCCAATGGAGAGGATGCAAAGAACCCACCCCAAAATCTGCATATCAGAACTGTCTGGAGATCCTTGGCTACCGCAACTGCAATTTGGAAGATCGAAAATCCAAAGATTCCGAATAATAGTGGAGGCCGCCGGCCTTTGAGTTCGGAGTAGGGTGCCCATATCAAAGGCCCACTTGCGAACCCAAGCACATAAAGCGAGAGCCCCAAGATAGCTACCTCGACACTAATTCCAAAAAAGACTGGAGTTAAAGTCAACATCTGTAAGGCCTTTGGCAGCGATATCTACGTCGGGGGTGTGACACGGATACCTACCCGCAACCTGTCCTGCAGCAGAAGAAAATACACTACTCCCCCATGCCGACACCAGCGTAGTATATCCAAGAACAGCTGCAGTTACCAACCTAAACCCAATCAATACAAATTCCTGTGGATTCTTCTAGTTTATCACAAAACATACTTCTTCTTCAATGGCCAATTTTGGCCATGAATAGGATCATTATGACCAGAGAAATCCACCAGGTACCGATCCCGATGAGGGAGAGGAGGAGGGTACTCCTTTCCGCCTCCGAAGGGCGGGAGCTCTCCCTTTGAAGTGAACCCCACAAGGGCACATTCCGCGGTATTGCTGTAATTAGACAAGTGTGTCCTCTGCCGTTCGACCCCGTTCGGGCCACACTCCGTCTCTCCTTGCGTAGCCTGCCCACTGGATATTGTTGAGCTGCCGCCCGACGAGGGAGATATGTCTGAAGAATCTGGACGATAGTTATCTCCGTGGTGTAATTGGCGGGATGCTTGTCTTTCTGCTTTTTCGATATCGAGTGCAACGCGACTCCGGCCCCACATGGTTGCTCACTCGTTCCCTCGCTGTCCAATATTATAGATTTCACCTCACTCAAAACTAGCGGAAGTGACACTCAATTTCTTCCCAAAAAAGTCAGAATTAATGAAACGAGGAGATTGGGAGGAGAGGGTTGAGGAGTGTGGGTTTTTTACGGGGGTTAGGTCAAGTATAAAAGCCAAACGATACTATTCTGCCGTAATTCCGAGAATGTGGGTAAGTTACTAGATACAGTAGAGTACTCAAGGGCCGGAACATCTCCCGCCTTCCTCCCAGAAAACGGTAAGCTTTTAAGTTAGAGATAGTTTGTAATCAGGAAGAGTTTGATATACCATTATATCTAATGGGACGTATCACACTGCAATAGCAACACGAGCTCTCCGGCTCTTCCTAGAGAGAGGGGAAAGGGGGCATCTGCGTTCTAGATTGGAGGATTCTTCGTGCGAGTGGGTCACTTCAATATCAGTTCGCAGCCTACTTACGCTAGTATCATACCGACACAACCCCCACGAGACCCTTTGTGGGCTACCGGATATTGAAGGGATTCTAGCAAAAAATCCGCCACCAATCACTGCCGGAGCTGACGTAGGAATCCCTGCCAATAAAAGCTAAATTTTTTAGAGTGGAGTACTGTGGAGCATTACAAACATCCACTAAGACTGCCACTCGAATTGAAGAATAAAATCTTTAATTATTAATTCACACTGCGCAGAAGGGTCACCTCAAAAAGATCTAAACAGGAGCTCGCAGGCGAAATCAGGTTGTATTGTGGGGCAACGATCGCTCAGTTTCAGTTTCCCCTGTTCTTTTTCGCTTTTCTCCATTTCATAAATTTAAATTTACCTCGGCACAGTTCATCTCAGGCATCGTGAAAACTCTGTAGACCTTGCATGAAGCAGACTCTTCCCAAGTAAGAAGGCCACACTCAACCCATTATATGATATAAGAAAAACTAGGGAGGAAGGCACTTTTTTTCTTAATCAGTGATCAACCGGGTATCGGCACTAGCCGAAACCCTAATGAGCCGCTTGCGTCACCGTTACCGGGATGCTTGGTCCCGACTGTCAGTTCTTCTACTCGAGTACCGGTACTTAGTGGGGTCAATCAAAAATCGGACAAAGTTGGAAACTAAAGGGCTTGTGGAGACAATAGCAGCCAGGAGCAGCCACCAAGTGTGATATCCGAAGAATAACAATGTCATGATCATAACACATAGAAAGTGTAAAGTACAATACAAGTACCCGGGGAATCATTTTCGCAATTCTGCAGGTCAACTTGAATTAATTATTCACTAACTTTCGAGTGGGTATTTATACATTAGAATTGGAAATGGCCCAAATTTCTACGAATTCGTTGTGATAACGGAATTTCCTCGAAAGCTCCAATTCTCACCTTGTGAGTTGGGAGTAACTTCAAAAGAACGAGTGAGTTTTTGGCCACTTCTCGAGCATTAGATTACCAAAGGCCGCTCATATTTCCCTAGATTGAGGGTTCTTTGCAGGTTTTCGGTTGCTAGTCGGCATAGTGACTTTACCTTAAACACTGCCTACAAAAGAAAAACAATTGTCTATCAGGGTCATCGATCGGTGGTATAAACTACGTATCCAAAAGGCATCTCATGCTTCAATTTAACCAGGCCAACCAAGACCCAAAAATTAACAAGAATCCATAATTAAGGGGGGGGCAAAATTAACCACAGCGCAGGAAGTATATATGTTGCTCCTATGAGGGGAAAGTGACAATACAAAGTATCTTAAGGGGCAGTGAATTGAGAATAATGAAGAATTCCGAGCATCATGATGTTCATACATCCAGAGTCGCCGGCTAACGAAACCCTACTCTCCCAGGATAAAAGCAGCACTTCTGGGCTCATATCTCGACGGATCCTGCAAGGAGGGCTGTCTGAACGCGAGCTTCAACAAAGCACTGAAGTGGTCAGTGATTAACGATATTAGATGCTTCCCACTACATCGGGCCCGGGGCTAAAAAATATATTTTGGCAATAGGTGCAATGCTACCAGAAGGAGCTAAGCAGGGGTTAAATATAACGCTCAAATATATCGCCTGTGGTGGTTCACTGCTTCTCAACCGGGGCCTTGATATGCTCACCAGTCCTCCCATCCCTCTTATCCCTACCCCCATTCCTCCAGATAGCCTGCCACAGAGTAAAGATATACAATGCAGGCTAGCTCTTGCTAAAAGCTATTTTACTCTCTGCAGGCGCCCCAAAACTTTTGGCTAGCGGGTACTCTAACATGCTAGTGATTATTAAGGATTCTACAGCTCTACCTCATAGGTTTTAGAGGTAAGCATATGTAAGGCCCAGGTGGAAAACTATGGGGCTATGGGAGGTTGCAGAGAAGGCTCATTTATCCCATGCATGATAAATTGACTTATATTTTAGACCTGTGATATTGCGCTAGAGATCTCTTTCGCGAATTAAGGGTGATGATTTCCTCAGAATATCACTCGGCATAGAATTGCTCTACTCGTTACTCAACTTTGCTAAAAGGTTAGCCTTGGGGAAATAGAAGGGGGAATAGACAAAGGGATTTGATGAAAAAAATCGGTAGAAACCAGTAAGGGAATCAGAATGGTTATTTGGTAATTAACTCCTCGAACCTTCATGGTGTCTAAGGAACACGGATTGTGATGATGGAGCCTAATGAAAGCACAAAAGAAGAAATAAATAAATGCGATCGCAATTGGCTCGAAGATCAATGGACTAGCTTGCTACTCTCCCCGCTAGCTAAGGACAGGCTAGTCAGGAGATATATATCTCCGTCTAACCAAAAACACAGCAAACCTCTCAAACTCAACAAACTCTAAAGAAGCACACTAAGCTAACAAAATCTAAAACCTTAGTGATCTCAACTAATCCAGAACCATCCTAACATCCCATGATGATCCTTCATAATCCACAATGCCTATGCCCTCTTAGTGTACCAACTCCCGCATCTCTAAGGATAAAGAAAGAAACATCATGAAACCAATTACCGGATACCTAATGCCCAATAGCGATGGGTATCAACAAAACCATAATCCAGTACCCTATGCCTAGCGGCATAGGATGTGAAAACAACAACCCACTCCAAAGTGCCTAGTCGCCGTGCACCACAAAGCCACATGCCCTATAACCAACTGCACATCTCCTAGTCACAAATCCACCTTTCTGCATACCGGCATATCCGTGCAACCGCATATCCCTATAACCACCTAACCGCATACCCTATAGACAATCCAAGACAAGGATGGGCCCTTCCATCAAATTGTTTTCAGGAATAAGGTTTTCGGTCTGCATCCTACAAATCTGTGGCTATGGGCACATCGCAAAGCATACGATTTTCGAGCACCAGTATCAGCATAACTTTTGCCAGGATTTCCTATCTCTCCTAAAGGGTTTCCTATCCCCACCCAAGCCGTCACCTTCCAAACTCTCCGAAATTTGTTCCTTCTTCCCATGCGACCCTGCTGTTTTTCAGACTCCTAGGCGCACTAGACCTTACTCTCCGGGTCCTGTTCCCAAGATCTCAATATTTGCTCTTGTTTCCTAACCTCACTGCCTCTAGATAAACTACATATAGACAGCCCATAGAGCCATTGAGAGTCCAGAGATCTACAATTCGTCTATTCGGAATTAATCGGGTCGCTTATTATGCCATAGACTTACAAATAACAGCAAACATACAGCCTAAGCCCAATACCCCAAAAAGGATGAGAGAGTTAAGTGATATTTTGTGATCCTTATTCGACAATGCAAGGTAGTGTGAAATTCATAAAAAAAAAACCATGATAAACTGGATGACCTGGTGGAAGGGAGAAATGAGTCTGAGAAACCCATGGGACTAGTAAACACAATGATGAATTCGGCATCCTTATAGAAACCCTCGATTTCGAGGGACGCGTTAGCTAGGATACCTCTCCCTGAAGCGAAACTACCATATCAGTAGATGCAGAAAATGGAGTGATAATTGATGATTCAGCTAGGGTTGAGCTCACTCTCAAACCATAGAAGAGATACGAATGCTCTAATTTGTAGGCGCATTAAGCAATAGACATAGTGAGATTGGGCAAAAAAAACCAGATTCAACGGAGTTCAAGTGTAGAACGCCTGGCTACGTATCCCCTCAGGTCATCCTCATCGGAGCTTGTAAAATCATCTAAAGCCATGATTCCCCGGATTTCACACCCAGAGGGGCCTCGCACTTGTAGTAGCTCCTGGCTCTCTGGGAAGAAACAAAACTTTACCTGCGCAAAAAGGGAAGAGGATATTCAGAACTTCCCCTTTCAACAGCCACGACGACATCCAACAGCTCGTTTGTTGGGGGTGGCAAAGTCCTAACTCGGCGATACTATCTCCACTACTGGACGAAATAATTTAGACATACAATGTTGCTCACACCTTCAAGGTAGCAAATCCGAAGTCTCCAGCACAAAAACTGGCTCGCGGAGCGCTTTTTTGCAATAAGAAAAAGAGGTTTAGGGGTCTTTTTTCTTGGTCTAGTGCTCACCCTATCTCGACCAACAACTTAGAAACCAATCCCACAGTCGCAAAATACAACTACATGCAAACCATGTCCTGAGAACCCGATCCCCCCTAGGGACGCAACCAATTCCCCAAACTTTGTCCCAACGCTCACAACTCCTTTCCAGACCCCCCCACATGCGGCCCCATAGTGGAGATCAGCAAAGCAACATTTTACACTTCGCTCGACCTTCCGTCTATCAATCGAATGCATTAATCTATATTTTTCTGTAAATATTCTAATCAGCGAATTTCATCTATCGTCACCCCACCCACCCTCAAAAAAGGAATATTGAAGAATAACCCCAACCTAACTGTTGTGAGTTAAAACCAACAAACGCCCTGATGGTCACAGACAATCACTCGATATTTTCGACCACTTATATCATCCACCAAACGATGGGAAACCTGGCACCGGCGAACCAACACAGCGCAGCAACATCCACGCCGGATCAAAGAGGGGAGACGCAGTCCAGCGAGCGAGCGACCATATCGGAACAAAAAGTGTGTCTAATGACCCCCAATCCCCACGAGTTACGTATACCTGTTGTAGTAGTAAAAAATGCCGTATATGTCCACTTTCTTTCATTGCCAGGAGCGGAGAGTAGTGAAACATGCGGTAGTAAAGACTCTCTGGCCCCGCAAAACTTCTCTCTCTCTCCAAGGTCCAGGCTGGAGGATCCATTGGGCTCTAACCGTAGACTGCCGGTATTTGAGTATTGGACGGCATGCGAGGTTTCACAAGCAGTTCACACACACCTTATTGTCGACTGTACAGTACTCGAGTAGTAAAGGCTCAGTTAAGGCTCAAATGCTTTCCTCTCTTCCTTTCCCTTTCTCCTCCCCTCCCCCTCCCTATCCCTGGGGATCCCAGACGCACACTACTCGAGTACAGAAACTACCGGTATGGCAATTAATGCGAGCCCGATACAGACAGCTTAAGCCGCACATCGATTTGCTATTAGAGGCAGAAAGAAAGAAAGAAAGAAAACCGTCACAAACGCCGGGGGAAGGGGGCGGAAAGAGAAGAAGAAAAAGAAAGAAAAGAAGAAAAGCGGGAGCCATCCGTCAGTGAATGGTATTGGCCGGAGATACAGTAGATACGTGACCACCTGGCCGGCCACAAAGCGGGTCATTCTCGGTAATTCTCGATCTGCGATCTAACAAACCATTCTCGGTATGGTGTGATTGGGGCTGGCCCAAATAATGAGGATCATGCGTCAAGACCGCAATCCAAGTGAGAGGAGAGAGAAGGGGGGGAAGAGCGAGAGGGAGAGGAAGAAAACAACGGGGCGGGGTGGGGAGAGAATATGATACCGGTAATTGAAGCACTTCCCCCGGGAGACCCGGGAAGAAGGACCAGGGAGATCACCGAATTAAGGTTGTGTGAGAGGAGGGAGACGGGGAGCATGTGGCCATCCCGAGACGGAGGGTGACATTTCCTTTTCTTTTTTTTCTTCTCCCTCCCGTGTCCGGATCTATGACCACAGGAAGAGAGGCGTTATGATCAGCGTGGGGAAGAGAAGTAATTTGTGATACATCATTAAAATGACACCTCACAAGTGTCGTTTGTATTCAAACTCCAACAGTTTTTGCATGAGTGAGCTCTCCTCATACGTCTCGGCCTCGTGTGGATATTTTTGAAGGCACTTTATTTTACCAATGAAATGTTATACAACCCTGTATCTCGCTTCTATGTTGCGTGCGTAGGCCAGCTGGAACGAATTATCTTGCCATCCCCATTTCCGCCTATGTGCGTGAGTCCCCAACCCCTCCGAATACTCCACTCTCCCCGTTCAAAAGGGAGACAAAAGGACCCTTAAAAAGCTATATATAGGAAGAAATCGGGCCCATGCTAAATAGCTTCCTTCACATGGGAGGGAGGAAGGAAGAGGGAACTATCTCACAAACCGAACATGCAAGAATCGCCAGATCAACAAAAAAAAAAACTTCGCTACCCAATCACCGCAAAGCAACGTCTCGGGATGAAAAAGAAGCACCGGTATCGCCACCTCATGGCTAATGATTTGGAATGCCTTAGGATGGTCCCAAAATGTTTCACGGAGAGTGACGGAGACCAAGCGAACCCCAAAATGTACCGGTAGTGTTGCGTTTGAGCCTTTCTTTTCTTTTTTTCTTGCTTTCATCCCTCCTCTTCCATGTGGATCAACAATACTCGAGGAATAACCGTGAGAGCAGTAATTTCTAATCCGATTACACCATGCATCATGTTGGTTATATTCTGCGGTGTCACGATGAAACCAATGTCCTTCAGGTCCATATTCGTGATCGGGTGGGCCGGGTTTCCCTTGGGTCAAGGCATCCAGTGCTAAGCCCATCAATGCGGCACTGAATACCTATTATGGCATTACGGCAGAGCATGCGAAGGAGTTGCGTTGATAGAACAAATGAGAGAAACACGAGCTTGGACCTCTGGTTTTATGTTGCAACCAGCTATCATACGCAACCGTTCCTCTGGTGCGAGCAAGGGAATGCAAGAAAATAGTTGTTTTTGAGGCGAGGTTCCTAAGGAAGAAACAATATCTAACTACTTAAAAAACTTTATGATGATTCGGTCCCAGTGGTGAATATTTTAAAACAATAATAATAATGTGAAGCATTGCTCAATCAGGTAATTTCAATTCCCCATAAACTAGTCCCTTAGTAACTATAGGAAGATATCCCCAACACTAAACAAGTGAAAAATTCTCAACAATGCTTGGATCAGGAAATACGAGAATCATCTTTTTGGAGTATGGATAGAACTTCCCTTTTTCATTCTAGTTATGCCAATTGCTATTTTGTAGTTAGTGGAAAGATCTAGCTGAAGTTTGAGAAATGGAGCACTATATTACTCAGGTAAAGTGTACTTCTCAAATTGATGGAAATGGGCGCTTCGCCCGGAAAGCAGAAATATATGTGGCGGTTTTTGTCCGGGACGTACCCTATCGTAGGAGAATACCCCCGAGTTTTTCTATCGGCACAAATTCCTCATATCCCCGACCACAGTGGCCTGATACTAGTAGATAGAATGACAAACGAAAAAGATAATGCATTAGGAACTTCCCAGACCATGCGGTAATCGTAGGTGATGAACGGGGAGTGAGCGGTAGACTATGCAGGATTTTGTCCAATTGCTAGCACAGTACCGATTACAGCAGATAAAGCGTCTCGGGATTACCAATATCCACTAGGCCCTAGGAGGAGAATAGAAGAGTATTCCAGCAGGTAAACCCTTAGAAAGTCCTACCATCGCCAGATATGCCATAGCTAAATCACAGCTATTTCGTCAGCTATTAGCAAGCAGGGAAAGAGCATTTTTGTATAGACAGCCCCACGATCTCGAGGCTTCCCTCAGAAATCAAATCCGTTATCAGAGCCTCAGGCTATGCGCCTTCCAGCGGAAATGCAATTTTGGCATGTGAATTGGATATCCTCCTCCCCCCTTCCCCCTCCTATTGGCCGCAAGTCGAAGCATTCGAAGTTGTCCTGCAAGCAGGAAAGCGAAAGCGGGTAATGAGTAAATGGAGGGGTAACAGCATTTGTACTATTGTCCTCGGCGATCTCAACTGAGGGGCAGGTTGGCCCTGGCCACGGGGCCCGCTGCATTGAAAATCCTAACGTTTAGCTTTTCTACTCAATGACCCTTCTCTAGAGAGGGAGGAGAGAAAAAAATTCACCCTCCGCACGGTACAGTGCTGCCACAGGCAGATGGTCCCGTCACGGCTCTTGAAATCCATTACCAGATCACCGGCCGAAGTCAATGTGTAAGCCAAGGATAAGTTTAGTTTCAGCGAGGCCAGCAGGACTACGAAAACGAGTCAATGAGATCCAGCACACCCAGTGAGCTAGCATTATACTTTATCAAGAAAACGTTAATCCTTCTCATGAGATCCTGCCTCTGAGTCTGGAGATTCGCAAAACCCCCTCGAGAGCTGTGAGGGGATCAATTTCCTCCTTCTAACAGGCTCTCCACTTATGGCTGCATGTGCACTATATAATTATACAGGCGAACTGCACTGCACGGTAGCCCACTCTTCTGTCGCGGATCGGGCGTGCGTGGGGGCAAAAGATTCGTGAGTATCTAAGTGCCCATACAAATTCATAGCCCCTTGTCCCCAGGCGATCCTCGCATCCTAGGAATGCAGCGTGAAGTGGAGGTAATCGAAAATGAAGGAAAGGGGAGGAAGAAAGAGATGAACAAGAAGCTAACTAGCATTGTGCTCGGCGAGTCACCAAAAACCTGAAAACCACCACTGCTGATCGCCTGAAATTCTCTGTAGAGACAAGGGCCATGTTTTCCGGTTTTTAGTGACCCCGCGGGCGCTCACGATAGAGAGTACCCAAAATGTCATACTCTAAAGACCTGCTAGAAAAAAATAAGCTAAATGAAATCTGAATGATAATAGCACAGCTTAAGTGTGCTGTGCTGTACTATGCTCAACTAAATATTATCCGTAAAGCCTAGAACAGCAGAATATCTTTTCCAGCTCCCGCTCTCTTCATTCTCAGGTCAAGGGGAAAAAAAGACCGACGCATTGGCACTTTCTTGGCTCCTCCTTCTCTTCCGCTTCTCGGGGACAAGCGAAAGTACGGATTTTAATAAAAATGACCTCAAATTACCCCCCACCCGTGCACACCTCCACCCCCTGTGACACAGGCCAATGTAAGTATGGTACGATGCCTGTGGAGAACTTCCCAACATTGGGATCTCTAGTCGATCCAAGCACTGTGGCACTCCAAATCGAAAGCCCATCCCTCTTGGCTCGGGGTAGTGCGATTGAGGAGAGGTCAATACTCATTCGTGGGGCGTTGAAAGGAATGGCCCAAAGGCATCCCACACCCTTCCTCTTGGATACAGAGACTGGTATGCATGGTTGTACCCTTGCTACTCGACTACCGTATGGCACTGAATTTAGTTTTTTTGTAATGGGTCTCGAGGCCCAGATTCCTTCGGTTGCTTTTTGGGGAAGAGAAGTGATGAATCATGAAGAAATATGGACGAACCCGGGTTCCAGTTACCCCGGATCACATTTTGTCACTCGGACAACTTACCGGTCATAATAGCAATCTTTGAACGCCTTATCTGATTGTACCAGACATAATGAGGGCTTCTAGACTATGACCGGTTATTATTCTCACATTAAAGCATACTTTTTGAGACTAAGAGCTAAGTTAGCCGAAGCTACGGCGTCTCCGGGGTCTGCAGTGGGGGAGGCGGGATCGAGCTAGAGAATTTAATTTTGCTTTTCATAGTGGGCCATGGGCAGCCCCGATCACGGTTAGTAATCTGGTCTTCTGTGCCGCATAATCCACTCCACCTCCCTGTGGCCGACTGTCCTGAGTATATGCGTGCTCCGTTACCATTTTTGGGTTGCTACGATCCATACCATCAAAGAAACCGAACGATTTGATAAATTCGTCCGGCCGTGCATATACGAGGCTGCTCAACCAGGCTCCTTCAGGAACAGGACTAAGTCGAATACTGGATGCTATGATATTCATGTCGGGATAGGTGGCTTCGATGGTATCAAAGAACGTTTGAAATGAGTAAGACTTGTAAGAAGCCATCCCCCTGCGAAGACCGTCTTCACTACCTTTCATAGCGTGGCCAAGCGTCCATAGGTTAAGTAGCCAACCCTTGCTTGTGGTCGAGTACCGTACTCGTACTGTATTGCGCCGGAGGGGTTGATGTTGCTGGTCCTGCCAAGAATTCAATCTCATCGAGAGCCTCTTGAGTGGATAGGCTCAACCGGTTCTGCGAGATCACCGGCCCATTAAGAGAGAAACGACCCAGATACAAAGAATGGGGGCTCCAGACCCCTGTTGGCGCACCACTCGTGCATATCAATTTAATCCTAACTCGCCACCATTCTCCACAATCGTATAGAAAACAGAGAGCAAAAGAAAGGGCTACCGGTATTACAGTACTTGTATTCCCACCTGCATGCATTCAATTAATCCTAATCCATGGGGGTTTTCATACCTCCACGCCCCTAGAATAACGTCAGAATGATGTAACCTCGCAGAGCCCTAGATATGTAGTGTACAGTACTCAAGTATAGCACAAACCCTGACGGCTTGGACGATCTATGGGGGTCCAATTTTTTCCACTTCCAACAATACATTGCGGGCAGTTTCTTTCACAGTCTCCTAGCCGGCCTTAGAGAGCACATAACATAAAGTGAGGATTATTGTCAGAGCAACCTTGCCGGTCGTTTCCGCCCGAGCGGAGAACCCTTGGCTTCATAGCGTCGGGTTTTTGCACAATATCAACTCGCAGACCATTAGCACTATGCAGCACATTGTGTTGGCAAATTTGTGATGAACGGTTTTCCCCCGCTTATCCCGGATACCAGAATTCTTACCGGTTGTGACATGTGTACGGAAACAAACTAGTGAGGCTGAATAAGAGAAGGCAGCCTGCTACCTTCGAAGGGTCTATGTAAATCGAAGAACGTTAGAGGGCTCCTGCGGGAGGCTTCAACGTGAATCCGTCTTTGGTCTACTAATCAGCTCTTGAGTTGAACCTAATCTGCTACTGCGCCAAAACTTCCGAGCTACCATTTGACCCGAGGGACACAGTTTGACTCCCACAGTGGGCACCCTACACCCAGAAGTTACCCGTGTACTCGAGTGCTTGATGGGCTTAACGCTGATCCTCCGGTATCCTACGTTCAGATGACCGTGATAGCGACACTCTGATGGCAGCTCACTCACAACCCAATGATAACTGGGGTAGCGTAGGTAACGGCGCGAAGAACGGATAAAAGCACGTAGGTGGTGGTTCCGGTATGTGATGATAACGATGTGGATGTTCGATGATACGATACAGGAAGCTCTCTACTGGTATCATAGCTCAGACTAAATACAGAAGAGAGCGCACAAACACACAAAACAGGAAAAACCCACACAACGGGAAAAACCCCCAAGTGGCAGTCACGACCCTAAACCGGTCGTACCCCAAACTAACTATCATAC